>Ga0098069_100440_pt1 | contig 18662 bp, 18 predicted proteins | sample 27_taG_FD_92584 | JGI IMG/M metagenome (GOLD analysis project Ga0098069, IMG submission 92584) | Marine viral communities from Cariaco Basin, Caribbean Sea - 27_WHOI_OMZ | ecosystem: Environmental > Aquatic > Marine > Oceanic | place: Caribbean Sea: Cariaco Basin | collected 2014-11-09 | reverse complement strand
TCATTGAGTAGCTGTACACTTGATAGCGTTTCAGGTGATCGCTGGCTTGGCGCATTAGTGGCGATGAATAGCGGCTTTCCCTCACAAATGATATCCGGTCCTGCCAGTCACTCGCCCTGGATGAACACCCAGCGCCTACAAGAAAATGGCACGTTAGTCATGTGGCAAGAGGGCGAAGAAGATATCGTCCTGCCGTTGCTTGATGATGTTGAGGCTATTGCCACTACTGAAGTAGAGAATAGCCATAACAACGCTAATGCCTTAATTAAGCAGCAAGGTCAATGGCAGATTGATTGGCGTGACGGTAAGATAGAAAAACCGTTATTGATAAACTGGGTGGCTTATGTCCCAAGTCGCTGCTTTAAGCATTCTAAATAAAACTTTGCCTATCAGCATTTGCTTATCAGCGGCTGGTAAATAGCCATTTATATGAATAAAATAATTGAGTGTTTATGCTAGAACAGTTGTCACAATCTCGCCCTTATTTGTCAATTATTATGCCTGCGTATAATGATGCTGAAGCCTTACAAGCCTTTTTGCCAGAGGTCTTCGCCTTTACGCAGACACTACGCGCGCCAGTAGATATAGCATCGGCCAAGCAAAATCTAGAGAGCTCAACAGCAAGAATAGCAAACTGTGAGATTATTATTGTTGATGATGGTAGCCGCGATAACTTAGTCGAGGTAGTCACACAGTTAATGCCTACTCGTCCAGCAAATACAGAATTAGAGCTCATACGTTTATCGCGTAATTTTGGTAAAGAGCCTGCGCTCAGTGCTGGTCTAGCAGCTGCGCAAGGCGAGATGGTTGCTATGATTGACGCCGATGGACAGCATCCCTTAGCAGTATTAGCACAAATGCTAACGATGATTGAGCAATCGGATATTGATATGGTCGCGGGTATTCAAGCCAATCGCCCGCATGAAAGCCGACTTGCAAAAACTTTAAAAGGCAGTTTTTATCATTTTATCCAAGACAGTCAGCGCTACGAGATTCGTCCTAATGCCGGTGATTTTCGGGTGATGAATCTCAAGGTGCTAAATGCTTTACGCTCATTACCAGAGCGCCAACGCTTTATGAAAGGCTTGTATGCTTGGGTTGGCTTTAATACGGTCTATTTGCCCTTTACCGCTGCCAATCGCGATACTGGTGAAAGTAAATTTAACTATGGCAGCTTGTTTGAATTGGCACTTGTAGGTATTACCTCCTTTTCTCAGCGACCACTGCGGCTGATTTCCCGCATAGGTTTTGCAGTCTCTGCATTGGCTTTTTTATACGGCTTATATATCGTGATAGATACCTTAATATTTGGTAGCGATGTCGCAGGCTGGGCAACGGTTGCCGCAGGAATTATGTTCTCTACTGGTATACAACTGGTTTGTATTGGCGTGATTGGCGAATATGTCGGTAGACTCTATGAAGAGGTTAAGCAGCGACCACTGTATTTAATCGATGAAGTCATCAATAGCAAGTCTGCGCATACTACTCATCAATACGCTGATAATTACCTACAGGCGACGGCCAAAAGTGCAATGGACAAACCAGCTGATGAATAACACAGCAGAAACGCAATCGAATGCTATGCAAGCCCTTTGGTTTTTAGCCGTTGGTGCCAGTGCGGCTTTGGTGCATTTTTTAGTATTGGTCAGTATTGTTAATTTCACGACTGCCACGCCAGCATGGGCAAACGTAGGCGCTTTTTTACTTGCTTTTATGGTCAGCTTTTTCGGGCATTTTTATCTTACCTTTAAACAATCAGAGTATTCAGATAAGAGCATTCAGCACAACAATAATCATATTCATAAAAAAAAGCATCTTCCTGCTTTAGGAAAATGGTTTAGTAGTTCTGCTGCAGGATTTATTGCCAATCAAGGCTTATTTGTTTTAGGGTTACGTTGGTTTGGCGAGCAGTATTATATAGTGATATGGCTACTGGTCACGGGCGTTATTACCGTTATGACCTTTGCCTTGGGCAAGTTTTGGGCGTTTAAATCATGAGCCATCCTCATTATAAAGAGCAAGCTGCTGCGCTATCTAACCATGCCCGCCCTGTGATTATTAACGTTGATGATTTAGGATTGTCGACTGCCGTTAACGATGCCGTCATTCATCTTGCTGAACTTGGACGTATTGGTGCCAGCAGCTATATGGTTGGCGGTACAATTACGGATAGCGATATCAATCGTCTGAACCAACTCAATGTCGATATTGGCTTGCATTTAGATTTGACGGGTATATTTGCTTCCGCCCTGCGTGGTTCATTAAAATCAATCATTATCGCTAGCTACTTGCGTCGTTTTAATCCCATGCAAGTAACCGATATTATTAAACAACAATTAGATGGATTTGAAGAACGCTTTAATCGTGCGCCTGTATTTATTGACGGACATCAACATATTCATCAGTTTCCTGTTATTCGTGAGGGTTTGATTAAAGAGCTCACTAACCGCTATAGTGATAAGATAGCAAAAGGCATGCTGAGCGCACGCGTTACTACACCGCTTATCAATGACGTAAAGTCTTGGATCATTTATATACTAGGTGGTTATGCTTGGCGAAAATCTTGTCAGCATCATCGAATTATAACCAATGATAAATTTGGTGGGGTTTATGGTTTTGATGCTGATCGTCAGCAATTAGCAATGTTATGGAAAAAGTGGCTGCAAGCTGCACCCTGTCATACAGCTAACGTATCACCTACACTGATTATGTGTCATCCTGCTGTTCCTGAAAGTAGAAGTAATAGCTGGCAGGATGACATCAAAGGGGCTCGTGAGATTGAGTATAAGTGGTTAATCAGTGACGAGTTTGCAGAGTTATTAGCTCAGTATGAAGTAAAATTGATGCGCTGGTCAGATATAACATCACCCTCTTGAACCTTTAATAATTATCAAAGTCATAATAAAAGTGACGCAATGATAAAGAGAAAAAAGCTAAGACTGTTTCAGTCTTAGCTTTTTTATTTCATACAATATGGTTTTAAAAATAAAATGCAGCTTTAAAAATTAATCAATAAAGCTTAACCAATCCATATATTGCTCATTACGGCCATGGACTACATCAAAGTACAAGGTTTGCAACTTCTCAGTCAATGGACCACGACCACCATTACCGATGACGCGGTCATCGTATTCACGAATAGGCGTCACTTCAGCCGCGGTACCTGTCATAAAGATTTCATCGGCTAAGTAAAACTCGTCACGAGTGATACGGCGCTCAACGACTTTGATACCCAAATCATCAGCGAATTGAATGATAGTACGGCGAGTGATACCGTCAAGGGCGCCGCCGCCCAAATCTGGGGTATGCAGTACACCATCTTTGACTAAGAACAAGTTCTCGCCCGCGCCTTGGCAGACATAACCTTGTGGGTCCATCAAGATAGCTTCATCATAGCCATTACGCGTGACTTCTTGGTTAGCCATTATAGACACAGGATAGTTGCTTGAGGCTTTAGCTTTACACATGGTCACGTTGGTCATGTGATGGGTAAATGACGAGGTTTTTACACGGATACCGTTTTTGATACCGTCTTCACCAAGATATGCGCCCCAATGCCAAGCAGCGACCATCGCATTGATACTATTGTCACGCGATGATAGACCCAATTTCTCGGCGCCAACCCAAATAAGTGGGCGAATATAGGCTTCTGCCAAGTTGTTTTGCTTAACCACATCTTTTTGCGCTTGCTCAAGTGCGGCTGCATCAAACGGTACATTCATTTGAAATATTTTGGCAGAACCCAGTAGACGATCGGTATGGTCTTTTAAGCGAAAAATTGCAGTGCGATTGTCAGCCGTTTGGTAAGCACGTACCCCTTCAAACACCGCCATACCATAATGCAGGCTATGCGTAAGCACATGAACCTTGGCATCTGGCTGTTCAATCATCGTGCCATTCATCCAAAGCTTACCTTCTTGTGTTGCCATATTCATTTAATAGTCCTTATGCTAGCGCTGACGTCTAACTTTTTTTGTTGAGTGTTAATGGTTAAATAAATGTTTTAATTAAAATTGCCTGCTGACACTGAGTGCCTATTTTTAGATGCAATTTCAGATGCAATTTTTCTATCTGCAAATTTAAGGTGCCAGTGATTATAGCACCGGCACGAGAAGCAAATACAATATTTTAGTTTATCACTGCATGGCTTTTATTCATATACCATTCGTTACAATGGCTATCAAAGCCCTACGCTTATTGCAATGAACTTATAACGCCGCATTATTGTTTTATGGCAGGATTATTCAGCAGATTCTACGCCCATCAAATGCTGCCACTGCGCTTGTACCAGTGCTCGCGTTTCTGTCCATAATGACTCATCCACCAGTAACGATTGCTCAGATAGTGCCAATTGATGGGTCGCGGCGCGGATACGTAAATACGCATCGGTCAAATCTTGGCAAACTTCTACTTCCCAAATACCAAGCGCGGCAACTTCTTCAAAAATACGTACGTTATCACTCCATTTGGTCAAGCTTGGATGTTCATGCGAATAAGCCAATACCGCAAACTGCGCGAGAAACTCAATGTCTACAATACCGCCCGCATCTTGTTTAAGATGGAACTTGCCCGCTTGCTGCTGGTGCTGACTGGTGCCCAAATGCTTTTGCATTTTAATACGCATACTGGTTACTTCGATACGGACTTGCTCAATGGTACGCGGTAGCGCCAAAACGGTACGACGAATGTCACAAAAACGGGCGGTCACGCGCTTATCACCGCAGATAGCTCGCGCCCGTACCAATGCTTGATGCTCCCAAGACCAAGCCTTCTCAAGCTGATAGGTTTCAAACGCATGACAAGAAACCACCATCATGCCCGCATTGCCCGAGGGACGCAGGCGCATATCGACTTCATAAGCACGGCCATCACGAGTTTGGGTATTCAGATAAGTCATCAGCTTTTGCGCCAAACGGGCGGCAAACTTCATACCACTGACCGATTTTTCACCCGTGGTCATGCCCTGCTCTTTTATTTTATGCAAAAACACCAAGTCTAAATCGGATGAATAGGATAACTCAAGCCCGCCAAGCTTGCCATAACCAATAATCGCAAAGCCGCAATCCGCTTCGGTGACCGGATCGCCATCTTGACCAATTGGGTAACCATAACGTTTGACGATTTCCGCAAAGGCACGCTCCAGCGCCGCCTCTAACACCACAGCAGCAATGTAGGTCAGTGAGTCTGACACTTTCATGATAGGGCGCTCTGCCAGCACGTCACTGGCAGCCACTGCGAGCACTTGGTTCTTTTTAAACAATCGCAGTACGCTCAGCAATTCTTCTTCATCGTTAGGCTCTACGCGCAACAACTGCTGGCGCAAAATATCACGCAGCTCAAGCTTGTCTGGCAGATGTCGATAGCGCTGCTGCAAAAACGTGTCTAAAAGTACCGGATACTGCGCCAACTCTTTTGCAATCCAAGGGCTAGCCGACAACATCGGAATCAGCTCAACGGTGGCATTGGGGTTTTCTGCAATCATCACCAAATAAATAGAACGGCGGCAAATGGCTTCTAGCAAATTTATTAAACGCGGCAAAGCGATATTAGCAAGTTGCTGCTGCTCTTCATGGACAAGGAGCGCGTGGACAATCACAGGATACGCATCATCCAAACGCTCACGCGCTTCATCGCTCAAATTGGCGACCATTTTTGACTGCCAAAAACCTTGTAAACGCTCGCGATTTTCTTCAGTTAATACCTCATTTAAGCGCGCAATCTGCTCGTTTAGATGTTCAGGCTCAAACTCATCATCGTCTTGATCCGGTATCTGCCGTTCAGTAACCATACGCTCAAACGGCACATTGACATGATAGCGGTGATCATTCAGCGTCGCTAATAACCCAGCCCAATCATCAAAGCCAAGGGTCATTGCCAAATTATGCTGCCACTCTGGGTCATGCGGTAAGCGCTGCGTTTGCTGATCGTTAATCGCTTGAATACCGTGTTCAAGGCGCCGTAAAAAACGATAAGCTGCCTGCAGTTCTTGATAAGTAGTTTCTTCTAAATACCCAAGTTGACACAGTGCCTGCATCGCTGCCAAACAAGACTTAACCTGTAACTGCGGATGCCGACCACCATAAATCAGTTGAAAGGCTTGAACGATAAACTCAAAGTCTCTGATACCACCCGCGCCAAGCTTGATATTATCTAAATCTTCACGCTGAGCGACTTGATTCTGAATCAGAGATTTCATCTCTCTGAGGGCTGAAAAAGCACTATAATCAACGTAATAACGAAATACAAAAGGCTTAATCAGCGCTTGTATGTCATCGTAAAACGGCTGCTCGATGTGTCCAACCACGCGGGCTTTGAGCCAAGCAAAACGCTCCCACGCCCGCCCATGCTGGGCAAAGTACTTCTGCAATGCGGATAAATGAATCGCCAAATCACTGCCATCGCCCCACGGACGCAAACGCATATCAACCCTAAACACAAAACCATCAGCGGTATTATTATCGAGCAGTCTAATAATACCTTGTCCAAGCCGGGTCATAAAACGCTTGTTATCAATACTGCGCGTGCCTTTTGCTTTGTCACCGTCTGTTTCACCGCGCGCCTGATGCACAAAAATAAGGTCGATATCACTGGATAAATTGAGCTCATGCGCGCCAAGCTTACCCATTGCCATAATCGCCATATCATCGACTTGCACATTCCCCTTCGCATTAATAAAGGTCGGCTGCCCATATTGCGCAATCAGCTGCTGATAGGTATAGTCTTTGGCAAATAAAATGCAGCCATCGGCAAATTCAGACAGCTCATCGGTCAATTGCTCAAGCTCAATCATGGCCAAGGCATCTTGCCAAATCCAGCGCATCATTAGCAGCATACGCAAATGCCGCAAACCACTCATTACCTTGTCTTCATTGGCGAGCTGATAATTCTCATCCAAGGTATAATCTTGAATCAAATCATCAATTTGCTGGCGCGTTAACGTGCTCTGTAATGGATAACTGCGCAAAAACGTCTGGCAAGCGCCCGTTCGACTTTTCCAAACCTGATAAGCAAACTCGCTGGCAGTCTGTAGCACTTGTAGCTGCTCTGGGCTAGGCTGAAAGCCTGTACTACTAGGCATGGTAGATAGCATAACGACGACAACTCCTTGCAGCATAAAGCTATAAAAACCACATCAATCGCAGAAATTATTTTTACAATATTAACGCGGCTATAAACAATCTTATTTTAGGATTTTTATAGTAGCATAAATCCTCAGCCATGCTACTGACAGCACTTTACTGACTAAGAACTGACGAACATAAGAAAGTTTTGCGAATAATGCTACAATAGCCAATACTTAAAAGGACTTAAAACCTAAACCTAGAAATCTTGAGTTTTAAACACTTTGGGTCTTAAAAATCTTGAGACGCTGTGCTTTTTTCTTTATTCTCATTCATCATAAGTGACACCGCGATTATGACGACCACAACCCCGCTATTATTAATTACTGCTGATCCCAGCCATCCGCTGGCATATCTTGCGCTACGCTATGCGCGTACCTATCTAGCAAACACTGATACAAATAATAATGACACGAACAATAATGATGAGACCGATAACAGCGATAATAATGAAAACGTACCTGCGCCATTGAATATTTTTTTCTATGCCGATGCCGCCAATACCGCCAATCGCTTGCGCTGGCAGTCAGCAGACCAGATGAATATCACTCAAGAGTGGCAAAAGCTTGCTGAGCAATATCAGTTGACGCTGCCTGTTTGTGTCAGTACGGCGCTTAGCCGCGGTATTTCAGATAGCGAAAATAGCACTCGCCATCAGTTAGATAGCGAAAATCTGGCAGCTAGTTTTAAGCTGGTAGGACTGAGTGAGCTTGCGATGATGATGCAAGGTAACTGTCGTTTACTCCAGTTTTAAACAGCGTTTTACATGACAACTCGCTGTCAAAACAGCCAACTTAATAATAACCAGATGAATAATAGTGGTTGGCGATAATCAGATTAGGAATACATCATGAAATTACTCATTCGCTTGCATACGCCTACCGAGATGGTAAGTTATGAAGGCTGCGCGCTGGCTTTAACCTTAGCGACTTTTGGTCATGAGGTGCAGCTGTATTTGGATGCGCCGGTCTTTGGTTTTTTAATGCAGCCTGAATCACGTTTGCATGGCATGATTCAGTCGCTTGAGTTATATGATATGCCAGCCGCTTGGTTACCGGACGATGTGTTTAGCGGTTGGATTGCGGGCATGTTACCGGCAGATTTGGCGACGCAGCTGACCTTGATACCAGAGGTGGTAAATTCGCAAGAATTTGACCAGATCTTAGTCTTTTAGTAGCAACTTTTTGGGCTAGGACGAATTTACATTGTTAATATTTATTTTAATATGACAACAAATATAGTAAGTAAGCGGACACGATTATGGCAACTTTATATCAATTACATAGCAGTATGGATACGCTCAGACGCAGCACAGAACAAATGACATCGACGTGGCGTGCGGGTGATAGCATTATATTATTGGGCACAACGGTCGCTTTTATTGACTGGTTTAATGCTTATTTGGAAGACCTTGAGTACATTGAAACAAAAGATGTAGCGGCTATTTATGCTCTCGCTGAGGACGTAGCGCAGCTGAATGATAATACGGCGGCAAAGCTCAATTTATCCGCCAAATTAACGGCTGTTTTGAGCGATGATGAATGGGTCGCCTTAACTCAAAATACTTATGCGAATGGCGCTACCTTTGATAAAGTGGTAACAATTGCTCTATGATGAATCCTAAAGATGATATTACACCTGCTGAGAAGATGACTGCAGTGGACTTAGACCAAGACGGGCATTTATGCGACCATACAGTTTGGACGCCTGCGATTGCGCAGCAGCTCGCGAATACTCTAGATGTAACTTTAAATGCTGAACATTTAGCCATCTTACAGCAGGTACGCGCATTTTTTACCAAATTTAATCACGCGCCAGCGACCCGCCCGCTGATTAAATGGCTACAGCAAACCTTGCCTGAGCATGACATCAGCAATCAAAAGCTCCAGCAGTTATTTAATACGGGTTTGGTTGCCCGTCATGTCAATCGTCTTGCTGGCTTGCCAAAACCGCCAAATTGTTTATAAAACACGTGGTTTATAAAAAAAGTAGCAAAAAAGCGGTTAAAGAAAATTAAACGACTGATTTTCTTTAACCGCTTTTTACCCAATCACCCTGCTAGCTTCTCTATCTCTACTCTATTTTGGGTCATAAACGGTCAAGGTGTCATAACCGATACTGCGACCTTCATCGCCGTCAAACCCTTGCTGTCGCCAAACCTCATACAAACATATTGCCACGCTATTAGACAAATTTAAACTGCGCGAATCCGCAAGCATTGGTAAGCGTAGCCAGTTATCAGCGCCGATATCGGTACGGGTATCCTCTGGCAGCCCTGCCGTTTCAGAACCAAAAACCAGCGCCACATGATGTGATGATGGGCTATTAGACGCACTGCTATCTAAATGCTGAGTTGTTTGCCTGCTAAAATCATAGTCATAAAACGGTTTACTCAGCTTGGTCGTCAGCGCGGTGATAATCTCGCAACCAGCCGCTTGTAGCGCTTGCTTGGTCATTGCCCAATCGTCATGTACTTGCAGATGAGCGTATTCATGATAATCGAGACCTGCACGGCGTAGCTTCTTATCGTCGAGTTCAAACCCTAACGGCCTAACCAAATGTAACTGCGCCCCACTATTGGCACATAAGCGGATAATATTGCCAGTGTTGCTAGGCATTTTTGGCGCTACCAGCACGATATGAATAGTCATAAAAACTCCGTAAATGATTTAAGCGTATTGTCTAAACTTATATGGCAGACGTAATCAAAAGTTACAGTTTACTGCCAATAATTACATTTTGATACTGGGCACTGATTTTAACTTTGATTATCATGACCCTAATGGATAGCGAGATAATTTAAAAACATTGTTCTTGTATCCTGTAACCCCTCAGTGAAACTTATGTAAAACGCTAAGTTCCATTGTTATGACTTATAACACTCTATCTTTTTGAGGAAAATATTATGAAAAAATTAGTTATCGCATCTTTGACTGCTATGTTTGTACTAACTGGTTGTAACACTTTTAAAGGTCTAGGCCAAGACGTATCAAGTGCTGGTGATGCTGTTACTGGCGGCGCACAAGACGTACAAAACAAAATCTAAGTCTGAGCCTTTTTAGACTTATATTAAGGAAGCTTATCATTTGGTAAGCTTCTTTTTTTATCTGCCCACTTTATAAAAATACTCTTAATATCTGATTAAGATACCTTCTACCCAATGCTGTTGGCTGTAGGTGCTCATTATCATCTATCAATAGCCCTTGTTTAATAAGTTGATTTACTTCTAGAGCAATATTGTCATAGCTCAGCCCTGTTCGAGCTTCAAACAAAGACCATGTCACTCCTTCATGTAAACGTAAGGCGTTAAGCATAAACTCACTGACCAGCTCATCACTCGCGATTGCCTGCCAACCGACCATTTTTGGCGCGCCCTCTTTTTTTATATTATTCATCGAGTCGTTATCAAAAGTCATATAGTCTTTTGGCATACGAGATTTGCTAAAGCGATAAATACCCGTCTCTGTTGATACCTTTTTCAATACCTCATCAGACACTTTATCAGCCGTTAATGTTTGATTTCCATATCTATCATCAATGGTGACTTTACCGTGCGCACCAGCACCAATCGCTAAATAATCACCAAATTGCCAATAATTGACGTTGTGACGGCAAGGTTTATCGGACGCACCTGCCCAGGCCGACACTTCATAGTTGTCATAGCCCAAACGCTCAAGCAATGTCTGCCCCGCTTGCTCAATATCTGCCAAACTATCTTCATCGGGTAAAATCGGCTGACTGCGATAAAACACCGTATTTGGCTCAATCGTTAGCTGATACCAAGAAATATGCGTAGCACCTGCCTCATGCGCCATTTGAATATCGTTCAGGGCTTCACTCATCGTTTGCTGCGGTAGCCCATGCATCAAATCGACGTTGACACGTTCAAATCCAGCGCGACGAGCGGCTTTAATTGCTGATAATGCTTGGGCGGGATTGTGAATACGCCCCAGCGTGGTGAGCTGGCCAGCAGCAAAGCTTTGTACGCCAATCGACAAACGATTGATGCCTACATCTAAATACTGTGCAAATGGTGCATGCTCAAGGGTGCCTGGATTGGCCTCCATCGTCACTTCAATGTCACCGGCAAACTGAAAAATCTCACGCAAACCGTTAAATAAACGCTGATACTGAGCAATGGGCAGTAGCGACGGTGTACCGCCACCGATAAATATTGAGCTGATTTCTCGTCCTTGGGTTAACGCTTGCTGTGACGCTGCATCAAGTAATAGCGTATCAACGTACTCATCGTACATAGACAGCTGACTGTCCATCGGCAGCTCATGCGAATTAAAATCACAATAAGGGCACTTTTTCACACACCAAGGAATATGGATATAAAGTGCTAACGGAATATCTTTCACTATAAGCGCACTTGTTTCGTTACGACTACTAGCGTCAAGATTACTCGAAAAATGAGAAGATTTGATATTTGACATAAGCGGACTTATCTATAAAGGAGTAGCTGCGGTCGTCAGCAGAAAGTAGCGCTAGGATAACGGCTGGGCGCGCTAAAGAAAAGCCTAATCAGCATAAATTGGCCATAAAAGTATTGGGAACAATCGGCGTTTGCAGCAATAGCTGATAGTGGTAATGCTAGATAAGCTCGATAACTACAAAGAATAGAAATGAACACACAATGAAAATAAATGATGAGCAGCTTTTAAAGCCATCACTATTAAATCGTTATGATTACACTAATAATTTTACAAGGATAAAAACCATGGCATATTGGCTTATCAAATCCAATCCTCGCTGTTTTAATATAGAAGATTTACAACGTGCAGGCACGGAGATGTGGGATGGGGTACGTAATTATCGCGCCCGCAACTTTATGCGTGACGATATGAAAGTTGGTGACAAAGCATTTTTTTATCACTCTAGCGCCAAACCTTCTGGCGTCGCTGGTATCGTCACTATCAGCAAAGCTGGTTATCCCGACCCAACCCAGTTTCACCCCGAACATCGCCATTATGATCCTAAAGCAACTGAAGATGAGCCGCGCTGGTACATGGTAGATGTGACTTTTGAGCAGGCTTTTACGGATATACTGCCATTAGCGCAGCTTAAATTTTTGCCGGCGCTTGAGGACTCTTTATTGCTAAGAAAAGGCTGTGAGCAGCTGACTATTTTGCCGCTTGAACCCAAGCATTGGAACACGATTATGGATATGGCAGAAGAGCTGAATCTGTTGCCAGAGAATGATAGGATTTGACGGTAACGATGGCGTAAGAATTTTTATGGTATGAGTGCACATTTATCCACGCACATACCTGATAGATTTTGCTATATTTATGCACAGAAATTATTTTTTATTTACGCTTCTCTCTTATTGTTATAGCAATCGACCATCAGGACTCATTTATGAGCGCACCCAAGCTACTATTATCTGTGTTAACCGCCAGTATCCTCAGTCTAACTCTCAGCGCCTGCGGCAGTGATGGCGATAAAGTTAAGAAAGAATATGATCGCGTAGAAGATCAGGTAAAAGACGAATACGATCGCGTGGAAGATAAAGTCAAAGAGAGATATAAAGAGGTCGAAGACAAGTTAAGCGATGATGAAAAATCCATGGCTGAGATTTTGGAGTCGGTCTTTTTACCAGAAGAATCGCTTGATAAGTTCTTGGATAAACTAACGCCAGAAGGCGGTCGCGGCGGTCTTTATGTGGGTCACTTTGTCGAGATTGATGATGGTGACGACAGCGATATCGATATAGGTGCGGTATACTTTGATATCAGTAAAGATGGCGCTGGTAGTGTTGATGGTAGCTTTAGTTATCAGCAGCAAGCTTGCCAAGAAAACAATGTGTTAGGTATCAATTCAGCAATTAAAGTCGACAACTATATCGCTGGTAAAGTAACGGGTAGCCTTGATACATTAAAATTTTTAGATATTAAGTATGTCAGCGATTTAGGCATAGAGACACCAAACCTATTAACAACTTTTGCTGGTAACTTTGCAAAAAATGAAGCCGGTGCGCCTTGGAAAGGCAGTTTTGAGTACCAAGACGGTCTGGGCGGCAAGAAATTATCAAGCGGGCAAGATAACTGTAATGTCAGCTATACCATCAGCGACCGCTCTAACTTTAAGACTTACCCACTTGATTATCAACTTGGCGAGCTAAACCTAAATATTACCGGTAATGGTAGTCAAAAAACTGTTACTTGGCAAAATCCTAGCAACACTAAGCACGTCTTAGTCAGTCAAATTGATGTTAATAAAGCAGAATCGGGCGCTAACGGTTATGTTCAGAATCTGCTATTAAGTAATCTTGAAACTCAGTTTGCGCCTGTTATTCCCGATCACTCAACCAATTATGCGATTGTCGTACAAGCATTCGATGCCAATAACAGCTTGATTGGCTATCAAGCGCTGGTGCATGATTTACCTGAATCGTTGTAAATAGTTGCTTTTGTCTGTACTGCTACCCTAGCTAAAGAAGAGCCAAGTATGAACGAACACTGTTAAACCACTAACCCCATGCTTTAGCTTATGTGCTATTTTTCTGATGATGACCTGTCAATTCTACTTACGGATTGACGGGTCATTTTTCATTTTGGTCTTAACTGTTTAATTTTTTACTCTGTCGGCATGTTGTTATTAATAATCATTAAAAATGGACTTGCTCATATTATTTATCGGAGTATTATCGTCGCACCAATCCTATTTCACTGTTTCGCTATTAACTTGTTGATGGCAGCATTTGCTCATCCACAATAATTACTGCAAAGAATAAAAAGTTGCTCATTATGGTTTTCCCATTATCCTTTAGAGATTTTAAAAGTTACAGCTTACGCTTAGGCGTACTCGCCCTCCCTATCTTAATTACCCAGTTTTGCCAAGCTGCGCTCGGTGTCGTCGATGCCATTATGGCGGGCAGAGTTTCTGCCCTTGATTTGGCGGCCGTGGCTGTAGGCTCCGGTATTTGGCTGCCGCTGTTTTTATTGGCGACCGGTATTTTGATTGCCACCACGCCGCTTATCGGCGAAGCAATCGGACAAAACAATCATAGCCAAGTGCCGCATATTACCCAGCAATCGTTATGGACGGCCGGCGTCATTGGTATTCTCGGCTTTATCATTGTCAATCTAGCGCCCAACATACTTGGTGTGATGGGCGTACCTGAAAATATCCAACCCATCGCTGCGCAATATTTACATGGGGTATCGTTCGGTTTTCCGGCAATCGCGGTCTATGCCGTGCTGCGCAGTTATTGTGAAGCGCTTGGCCGACCAGAGCCGGTGACGGTTATTAGTATCATCGGGCTACTTGCCGATATTCCGCTTAACTATATTTTTATCCACGGTTTATTTGGTATGCCCGAGATGGGCGGCGCTGGTTGCGGGGTAGCAACGGCCATCGTACTTTGGATTAATGTCCTATTACTAGCGACATATACCAGCTTTACCAAACGTCAGCAATTTGCCAGTACGCGCTTCTTTTATGCTTTTGCCCGTCCTAACCGCACGCAAATTAAAAAATTACTAAAACTTGGTATTCCAATTGGTATCTCTATCTTTTTTGAAGCCAGTTTATTCAGTTTAGGGGCATTAGTTATCAGTCCGCTCGGTGAGATTGCGACCGCCTCGCATCAAGTGGCATTGTCCGTGACCTCGCAGCTGTTTATGATACCCATCTCGGTGGCGGTCGCGCTGACGATTATGATATCCAACCGCTTTGGTGAAAAAAATCTGATGGCGCTGCGTCAAGTATTAGCCACAGGGCTTGTATGGACGGTCATCATTGCGCTGGTTTCTATGCTTGGCGTTTGGTTATTTAGACCGCAATTGGCGGCGGCATTCACCGACAATCCTGTGGTACGCGCGCAAGCCATGCACTTACTCATTTTTGCCCTCGCTTATCAATTATTTGATGGCTGGCAAGTTAATGTCGCTGGTATATTACGCGGTATGCAAGATACCACTGTGCCGATGTGGGTGACGCTATTTTGTTATTGGTTGGTTGCTTTACCGCTTGGCGTCTATCTGGTGCGCTTCACTGACCTTGGTGCGCAGGGTTTTTGGATGGCGCTCATCACAGGCTTATTATTATCGTCTATATTATTAAGTCTGCGTCTGCGCTATCAGCAAAAACGCTTGACGACATTATGGGCCTGATACTGTCATACGCTTGGTTCAAACGTAGCGTCTAGTAACCATGACTGGCGCTACCTTATGACATCGACTATGATAAATCATTGAATATTTCTTACGCTTAAGCACGCTTACGTCATAATATGTAAAAAAACTCAGTTAACAACTGTACATCGATTGCTCATTGGCGTGAATATAGGTATCATTAGCAATTACCAATACAATATTTAGTTACACTATTTTTTTTCTAGAAATTAGTACAAGGCAAAATTAAAATTATGGATATTGAAAAAATACGCACCCTGATCGCACTCATGGAAGAAAGTGAACTGGTTAATTTAGAAATCAGCTCAGATGACGAACACATCAGTCTAACTCGTCACTATGATGCGCCCGCACCAACGATGATGGCTGCGCCTGCCACAGGTGCTGCACCTGTCGCTGCCCCAGCAAAAGCCGCCGTCAAAGCTGGCAGCGTTGAAACCTCGCCAATGGTGGGTGTTTATTATTCAGCGCCAAGTCCTAACGACCCGCCATTTGTAAAGGTCGGTCAAAAAGTACAAGCAGGCGATACGCTTGGTATCATTGAAGCCATGAAAATCATGAATCCTCTTGAAGCGACTCAAAGCGGCGTCATTGATGAAATCTTAGTGGATAATTCTGAAGTGGTACAGTTTGGTCAGCCAGTCATACGCTATAAAGCGTAACGCTATCTGCCAACCTTTACTTTGTAATAATTGATACTTCGTTATTATTCATCGACATCAGCGCTCGATTTGTCTAAATTTGATGTAGCGCAGTTTGCATTTACAATGTCTAAAATAGCGAGGCTATCAATGACTGCCGCTTTGACAAGGATGACCCCATGATAAAAAAACTGCTCATCGCCAATAGAGGTGAGATTGCCCTACGTATCGTTCGAGCTTGCAAGGCGCTTGGCATAGAGACCGTCGGTGTCTATTCAACGGCGGATGCCAATTTGATGCATCTGCGTTTTGTTGATGAAGCAATCTGTATTGGCAAACCCAACGCCAACCAAAGCTATCTCGATATTAGCACCATTTTGACCGCCGCTGAAATCACTGGCGCTGACGCCATTCACCCCGGTTATGGTTTTTTGGCAGAAAATGCTGAGTTTGCTGAACGCGTTGAAGAAGCTGGTTTGACCTTTGTCGGTCCCAATGCTGACCACATTCGCTTAATGGGCAATAAAGTATCCGCCATTAATGCCATGAAAAAAGCAGGCGTACCAACAGTTCCTGGTTCAGTGGGTGCCGTCACTCTGCATAACGCTGAAGAGCAAGCGCGTAATATCGGCTTTCCCCTCTTGATTAAAGCTGCTTCTGGTGGCGGTGGCCGCGGTATGCGCGTTGTTGAGCGTTTTGATGAGCTTATTGGCCAAGTACAAGCTGCCAAACAAGAGGCTGAGCTGTGGTTTGGTGATGATACCGTTTATATGGAGCGTTATCTCCAAAATCCTCGCCACGTAGAAGTGCAAGTACTAGGCGATGGTAACGGCAATGCCATTCATCTATATGACCGCGATTGTTCATTACAACGTCGTCACCAGAAAGTCTTAGAAGAAGCACCTGCCCCAGATATCCCTGACGATGTGCGTCAGCCTATTTTAGATGCTTGCGTCAAAGCTTGTGAGCTGGTGAAATATCGCGGCGCGGGTACGTTTGAGTTTTTATTTGAAAATAATGAATACTTTTTTATTGAGATGAATACTCGGGTGCAGGTTGAGCATCCAGTGACTGAGATGATTACCGGTATCGATGTCGTCGTTGAACAGCTTAAAATCGCCGCCGGCTACGGTTTATCGTATCGTCAAAGCGAGATTGAAATTCAAGGTCATGCCATAGAGTGCCGTATCAATGCCGAAGATCCAGCGACCTTTATGCCTTGTCCTGGCACAGTGAGCCAGTTGTTTGCCCCAAGTGGCGCGGGCGTGCGTTTTGACTCGCACCTCTACCCTGGTTATGAGATTCCAAGCTATTATGATTCCTTGATTGGCAAGCTGATCTGTCACGGTCAAACACGTCAGCAAGCGATATCTAAAACCCTGCATGCGCTTGACGAATTGGTGATTGAAGGTATCAAAACCAATATATCCTTGCATCGTGATGTGATTTTAGCGGATGATAAATTTGTTAATGAAGCGCAAAACATTCATTATCTAGAAAGAGAGTTATTAACGTCTAATAAAGATAAAGCTGATTCTGCTTCTTAGTTAGTCTTAGTCTTTTTGTTTAAGCAGAAATTAAAAAAACCGCTACCTAAAAGATAGCGGTTTTTTTATATGTCTAAATTTTATAAAGTGCTGCTTAAATTTTATAAATAACGCTAAAAGAATGCTAAGGTAATATTCTGGTGAAATTCATAAAGCATTCTGTACCCTCAGGATCGGCACACCACTGCATTTTATTGCCTTCATGGTTCAAAAACGCTATTAATGCCTCGCCAGTTTGATCTACCTGATTACCCGAGCAATCGACTTCGTTATTATCATAAACCGTTTTTAGCGCAATAATAGGCAAGCCTTCATCACGATGGGTGACTAAGTAGCGCCCGTAAGTCCATTCTTTGCCACTGACTGCCCACATCTCATTATCGGCAGCAAAATTATAAATTTCCCGACATTGAGTAGACTTAGCGGTTAACTGGTTTTTACTGCTAGTTGGCTGCACCTTAACGATACGCTTTTCATTTTGGGTCAACACGCCACCCTCAGCGCCAGTGCCTACTTTTGGTTCATCAATTTTGCCCTGCTCTATCTTTGACGCCGCTTGCTTAGCTTGCGCTTCTTTAGTCATCGTAATACCACTGTCTAAATCTATCTCCCACTGTCCGGCGATAGCAGGACTGATATGGGTGGTAACGGTAGGTTTGCTAACCGCTTCACCGTTCACTGGCAGTGACGCTAAAATAGAGGCCAATGAAAATGAAGCAAAAGATATAGGTTCCATAATTAACCTTTTTTAATATTATAATAATAAATAAGACGTACATTAGCGTAAGTCTTAGACACCAAAAACACAAGTAACATTATGCTATTAGTCGTACGACTTTGACCAACCCTGACCTCAACGTAAACCTTCACCAATAAATTCATGCCCAATATTGTTTTTAAAACTCACCTACCAAATATTAAGTGTATATACACAAAAATAACGCCATGGCTAATTTGCAAAAGCCATGGCGTTATAGACTAACATCGTAAATCGAACTATTTTATTATCGGCTAAAGACGATATTAAGCAGCAACTGGACTAGCCGCTTGAGCAAAAGCAGATAACGCGCCTTTCAGCATCGCTGATACCGTGCTACTACAAGTGCCGATGCCTGAGTAAACATCACCGTCAACATTTAGCTGAATGTAAGCCGCGGCATTGGCGTTGGTTTTATTGTCATTGTTGGTATCATCATCGATACCATTACCGCT
>Ga0098069_100437_pt1 | contig 18768 bp, 17 predicted proteins | sample 27_taG_FD_92584 | JGI IMG/M metagenome (GOLD analysis project Ga0098069, IMG submission 92584) | Marine viral communities from Cariaco Basin, Caribbean Sea - 27_WHOI_OMZ | ecosystem: Environmental > Aquatic > Marine > Oceanic | place: Caribbean Sea: Cariaco Basin | collected 2014-11-09 | reverse complement strand
TCAGCGATGGAGGCGGCGGACCAGCCCTCGCTTCTATGTAGACTGCGTATTGGGCGCGGTTGTGAGAAAAGATAGATCTCGTTATTGCGTACCGAGAATATCTGCCCAGAAATGCCCTGGGCGGCATCCGAACCAAGGAAGGCCACTAACGGGGACAGCTTTTCTGGCGTCATGCGTTTGAGCTTGTTGACGCGCTCTTTGTCTGCATCGGTTTCGGTCGGAATCGAGCTGACCATGCGGCTCCAGGCAAAGGGCGCAATACAGTTGGAACGTACGTTGTAGCGCTCCATATCCATGGCTATGGAGCGTGATAAACCCACAATGCCAAGTTTGGCTGCCATATAGTTGGCTTGGCCAAAGTTACCAATCAGACCTGCCGTGGAAGTCATGTGGACGAACGAACCCCCTTGCTGCTGGCGGAAATGGGGGGCAACGGCGCGGCTAAGATTGAAGCTGCCGAAGAGGTGTACTTCAAGCACCTTGTGGAATTGTTCAGGGGTCATCTTGTGGAAGATGCTATCGCGCAGAATACCGGCGTTGTTAACCACTAGATCCACGCTTCCAAAACGGTCCATGGTCTCTTCGACCATGCCATTCACTGCGTCCCAGTCAGATACCGATGCGTTGCTGCCGAAGGCTTCGCCGCCGTTCGTGGTAATGCCTGCAGCGACCTCATCTGCAGCTTTGGCGTTTTCAGATTCGCCGGTCAAGGTAACACCAATATCATTCACCACCACACGGGCACCTTCTTTGGCTAACCCTTCGGCGATGGCCCGCCCTACGCCTTGTCCGGCACCCGTAACAATGGCAGTTTTACCTTCCAGTACTCCTGTCATGAGATTCTCCTGATGATTGCTCTTGTTGTGTGTAAAACGGTTGTGTAAGTGGCTGTCTTACGACGATTGAGAGGTTCTCAAGCTTACAAGGTGGCTGCAGTGCCTAAAATGGCTGTGGCTTGACTGGAGAATACGCCACCGTTGGCGTGCGCGAGCGCTAGTTCGACGCCGTTGATCTGGCGCTCGCCCGCCTCTCCACGAAGTTGTTCGACGCTCTCGATCAGGGTGAAAAGTCCGTACATGCCGGGGTGGTTGCAGCTCAAGCCCCCACCGTTGGTATTGACGGGTAAGCTGCCCCCCGGGGCGATCGCCCCAGACGAAACAAAAGCTCCGCCATCACCTTTGGCGCAGAAGCCAAGATCCTCAAGGAACAGCAAGGTGCAGATGGTGAAGGCGTCATAAAGCATAACGTGGTCTATCTGTTCAGGGGTGACACCGGCTTCGGCCAGAGCGGCTGCACCAGAACGTTTGGCTCCCGTCTCAACCAACGAAGGCATGCGCGATATTTGGCGATGGGTAATGCCGATCCCAGTGCCCAATACAGGAACAAGAGGTTTGGCCAAATCGCGCGCTTGCTCGGTGCGGGTCAGCACCAAAGCACCACCGCCGTCGGTGACCAAACAACAGTCAGCGGCGGAAATCGGATCGCTGATCATACGTGCGGCAAGCACATCCTGAAGGCTGAGCTGATCGCGGATAAAAGCTGCTGGATTAAGTTGGGCCCACTGGCGAGCGGCGAGGGCTACGTTTGCTAGATCCTCGCGGCGGGTTCCAAACTCGTGCATATGCCGTGCAGCTACCAGCGAGTAGCTAGAGATTGGATAACGCGGCGCATAGGGGGCTTCAAAGGGTTGAGGGTCGGGCATTGAGGCAAGCTTCCCCCCCGCACTCCGTTGGTTGGAGCCGTAGCAGACCAGGGCTACAGAACACTGCCCTGTGGCGAGTGCTGATATGGCGGAACGCAAGTGGAACAAAAATGAAGAACCGCCGACCATAGTGCCGTCTGCATGGCGCAACTGTTCGGCTATGCCGAGGCGCTCGGCAACATTGAGTATAGGTAGCCCCGAGCCGGACAGTGCGCAGTAGAGACCATCAACGTCTCCCATGCTCAAGCCGCAATCCTCTAGCGCAAGGTAGGCCGCTTCCTGTAGTTGGTCAAAGGCGTTACGCCCAGGCGCATCCCAGCGTTTTGTGTTGCCGATTCCGGCGATGGAAATTTTTCCGCGTAGAGAGGTCATGGGCGCGCCTCCTCGGGAGTAAACACCACTATAGGTGTTTCGTTACCCCGGATTGAGGCACGTACCGCCATGCCGATCTTAACGCCATCGACCTCGATGTCCTCTATTCGGCTCATCATACGAGGCCCTTCGTCCAACTCGACGATGGCAACGTTATAGTCGCCCTTGCGGCTGCGTACGGTGGTTGAGGAGTAGACGGTGGCTTTGCCGCTGGCGGGGATCAACTCAGGCGTTGCTGCGCCGCAGTGCTGGCAGCAAGCAACAGGAGGAAATTGCCAGTGGCTGCAGTGATGACAGTTCTGGATAAGAAAAGTACCTTTCTCCAGGTGTGATTGCCATTGCGCCTCAGGGCCGGGACCGTCAAAGCGTTCATCGCACACTTGGGAGCGGGAACTACACATGGATACCTCCTTTTTGTTGTTGTCTTGCGCTGTCGAAAGTTGTCGTGCGTTCCTATGGCTGAGATGGGCCAGAGGGTAGCCAAGAGGCAAAGGCCAAGGCTTCATCAAACGGCAGCTCGGTGGCCGCATGGAGGGCAGACTTTAAATCGGTATTTGCTAGCGCAGACGTATTTAGCAGGCCATAGGTATTAAGTACGCTTGCTGGGTCATCCGTCAGGAGTAGCTGACGGGTGCCTCCTGGCCCTAAACGACGGTGAGCGAGGACAGCGAGCAAAGGAGACCAGCAGGCGGTCTTCCCGATAGTAGTGCCGGGGGAAAAGGTCGTTTGATCAGCGAGGAGCGCCAGGGCGAGGCCGCGGGTTTCCAGGTGCCCATCTAGATGGACATGGACGGGTATCTGGGTGTGCACTAGCAGGGTAATCCAGTCGCATGCTGCTGCTGACAGGGGAGCATGGGTTTCCCCACGTAGAGAGACCTGAGAGGGGCCTTTCTTTAGTTGGTGACGTATCGCGTGAAGCAGTTCCTTATCGGAGAGTGCCGCGTCTATATCATTAACTTCAGACATCGCTAATGCTCCTTTAGGCTCCCCGGAACTGCGCCGGGCGTTTATCTAGAAAAGCAGCAATCCCTTCATGGGCATCAACCGAGGCCAACAGATTCGACATTAATAGCACTTCATGATCCAGCGCGGCGTCCAGAGACATGCGCCAACGGGCTCGGGTAGCTGCTTTAGCGGCACATAGAGCCAGTGGGGCCCGCTGGGCGAGTGTCTGAGCAAAGGAAAGGGCCGCTTGCATCAAGGCTGCTTTAGGCACCACCTGGTTGATCAACCTCATGCGACGCGCGTCAAACGCTGTCACCGTTTTCCCCTCCAGCGCTGCACTTACTTGTTCAGTTGCGCCGCTGCGCAGTGCCCAAAGTTGGGTGCCCCCTGCTCCAGGAATAATGCCGAGCTTGATTTCTGGCTGGGCAAAAACCGCACTGTCGCTAGCGATGACGTAGTCGCAGGAGAGTGCTATCTCACAGCCTCCCCCGAGGCAAAACCCGGACACTGCGGCAACCATCGGTTTTTTTGCGGCGCGGATAGTCTCGTAGTGACTGCGTATTTCCGAAACGCTATAGCTAGCAGCCGTATGGGTGCCGAGCATGTCGATATCTGCGCCAGAAGAAAAATTTCCCTCTCCGCCGGTTAGCACAATAACGCGCACACCGGGATCATTTTCGTGCTGTTCCAAGACGGCAACGAGTTCGCGTAAAACAGCCAAATTAAGTGCATTGCGGGCGTTTGAGCGGTTGAGGCGAATCACTCCTACTCCCTGCTCAACGCTGGCTTCGATGAACTTATTCTGAAAGTCGCTCATGGGAATCTCCTTAACATACTTTAGAAATCTACATACTGGATGGTATGTTTTCAAGTTTTCACATCATAAAAATGTTCCATGCTCTAATATTGATATTAAGATCATGTTTTTGTTGGTTTTAATTTCTATATCGCTGTGTTTTAAAAGAGAGAAAAGTGTGCCTTTTGAAAGCCTTTTATATTTAAGCCATTGTTTTTTAAATTAAAAATAATTTAATATAGACTATAGTCGATAGTTTTTAGAGGCCGCGAAATGGTGGTTTATAACTCATATTTTAATTTTTTATTTATTTTTCAATAGATTGTAATTTTATTGAATTTTTTGTTCAGCCATACCTTGATATTTAAAACATACCAACTAGTATTTTTTGTGATGGCGTGTCTTAAATACCCAAACCACTAACAACAATTCACCTGTATAGCCCACATGAGCCATTCACAAGAACCACCCACAAGAACAATGCCAATGTGGCTGTATAGATAATTAGGGGCAAATTCCATGAGCATTCCCAAATATTTTGGAAAGAAAAACAAAGCTGTACGCCGTGCCGCCACTAATCTAGCTCTGCTAGCCAGTTTGGTAGCGGTTAATAGCGCTGCGTTGGCGCAGGAGGAACCGATTCAGGTCGGGGTTATTCTTCCATTTAGCGGCGGTGCCGGGCCGCAGGGTGAGCATGTCAGCTGGGCGATTGAGGCAATGGCGTCACTGATTAACGAGGAGGGTGGTGTACTCGGGCGCCAGCTTGAATTGCTGAAGCGCGATGATGAATCTACCCCAGCCGTGGGGGTTTCTCGTGCCAATGAACTGTTGTCAGAAGGGGCCGATGTCATTCTGGAAGGCTGGAATAGCCCGGTGACGCTAGCTATGCAGCCAGTTATCAGCCGGGCTGAAGTGCTTGATTTAACCCTGATCTCCAAGGCCGACCCAATACTGTCCGGTGAGGGTAATCCGCTGGCGATCCGGTTGAATAGTTCCAATGCCCAAGATGGTGAAGTGATCGCTAAATTCATTGCCGATAACGGCTACGAGCGGGTGGCCTTCCTGACTGAAAACGATGCCTATGGCCTTGGGGCGCAGGAGTCGATCGAAGCTGCTCTGGAAGCTTCGGGACACACATATGAGATTGTCGGCATCGAACGGTTTCCCTTCGAGCAGGCGGACTTTCGCATTCAGCTATCGAATCTCAGAAACACTAATCCTGATGTCACCGTGGCGATCAACGCTAATGAAGGGCTGGGCATGCCCGCGCTTATTCGCCAGGCGAGCCGCTCTCGGCTGCCAGGGCAACTGGTTGCCGCTGTGGGCACTATCGCCCCCAGTGTAATTGAGATCGCAGGGGAGTCTGCTAACGGTTTGATCGGTGCCGATATTTACTTCCCAAATGTGGAGCCTTTTGCCTCAAACCCCGAGAACCTGGACTTTGTTGCCCGCACTGAAGAGCTGCACGACTATACGCCGGATAAATTTATGGCGTTGGGCGCCATGGGACTTCAAGTTTGGGCCAAAGCGGCAGAAGAAGTCGGCAGCCTAGAGCGTGAAGCTATTGCTGAGCGCATTCGTGGCGGTTCTTTCGAAGACACTATTCTTGGCGATGTGAGCTTTGAAGAGAACGGCCAGCTAACCTCACGCCACTACCTGTTTGAGGTAGTCGACGGCAAACTCGTGGTGACAGCGGATAGTGACGGCTGAGTTGAGGTGTTTGAATTATGAACGCATATAACAATAAGCAGCCGCTGTTGAGTGTTGAAGGGTTGGGGGTTTCTTATGGTGCCCTTAAAGCTTTGGAAGGTGTCTCTTTCTCCGTCAATAAAGGGGAAGTGCTAGGGATTATCGGGCCGAATGGCGCGGGTAAGAGCACCTGTTATAACGCTACCACCCACATGGTAAGCCGTAGCGGCAAGGTATGGATCGGCGACCAGGATGTCACCGATATACCCGCTCACAAGCTAGCGGCCCTGGGGCTGCGGCGGGCCTTCCAGCAGAACATGTTCTTTGCCGACTTCACGATATTGGAGAACATGCTGGCGGTACTTCAGCGCAGCCACGGTTCTCCATTGTACGAGACTATTTTGCGTCCCTACTTTGCCTGGCGTAAGGCGTGCAGTGCGCGCGAGAAGGCGCGTGAGGCGCTGTTACGTATGGGGATTCCCAGTATCTACCACGATGTTTACCCATCCCAGATTCCCTATGGAACTCAGCGTACGCTCTCCATAGCACTGGCCAATGCTGATGGAGCCGACATCCTACTGCTGGATGAGCCAGCGGCAGGCTTGGGGGGTGAAGACATGCAAGCGCTGATTCGGTTGATCGAATCGCTTCGCGATGAAGGGATGGCGCTGGTCGTGATCGAGCACCACATGGATCTGATCATGAGTGTGGCCGACAAGATTGTTGTACTTGATCAGGGGCGGATGATTGCCAGTGGAACACCGGATAAGATCCGTAATATGCCCGAGGTTGTCGAGGCTTACCTAGGGAGAGCAGCATGAGCATTTCTCCAGAGTATGTGCTGCAAGTCGAGAACCTCAACGCCGAGTATAACGGCAACCGCGCGCTGGTGGTTGAACAGTTGGGTCTGCGTGAGAAGGAGTTGATGGGGGTAGTAGGAGCCAATGGTGCTGGTAAATCGACCCTTGTCGGAGCGATTTTAAACTGGTCCCGAGGGGCTGCCAAAGTCTCTGGTAGGGTTTGGCTGGATGGTGAAGACATTAGCTCGCTATCGACACCAGAGAGAGTGAAGCGGGGATTACTGCTTATTCCTGAAAGTCAGCTGATTTTCCACAACATGAGCGTCGCCGACAATCTGGCCCACCATGCCACCAGTAAGGTCGATGGACGACATATCTATTCACTGGATGATGTTTATGACCTTTTCCCCAATCTGGCACTTCGCCGCGACAACATGGGGTGGCAACTTTCGGGTGGTGAACGGCAGATGCTTGGGATTGCACGCGCACTACGTATGGCCCCTCGCGTACTACTGCTAGATGAGCCATCGATTGGTCTGGCACCAAAATTGGTCTCCGCCGTGTTGGAAACTGTACGTCAGCTAGCTGACAACGGTTTGACGGTTCTTTTGATTGAGCAGAACGTGCATGCGGCGATAGAAGTTGTTGACAGTATGGCATTACTAGACCAGGGCCATGTCCTCGCTAAGGGGAGTGTCGACGAGATGCGTGGTGACCCTCGTATCGCCGAGGCTTATTTAGGAGGTGAGGCGTCATGAATTTTCTGCAACACGTCATTAACGGCCTTGTCATTGGACATGGTTATGCCCTGATTGCCATTGGCTGGACCGTGCTGCTGGGTGTCGCGCGGTTGGTGAACTTCGGTCATGGACAAATGTATATGCTGGGTGCTTTTGTCACCTGGTTCTCGATGTCATCGCTGGGGCTCTCCTACTGGGTCGCCTTACCTATCGCCGTGCTTGTTGGAGCGTTGGTTGGTTTTATTATGCAGCGCATCATGCTCAACCTGACCATACGTCAAGACCTGGTATCGGTGATGATCGCCACGCTGGGGTTTGGCTATATTCTGGAAGGTGTGGCAGCACTGACTTTCGGCTCGACCGGACAGATCCTCGATACGCCGCTGTCACTGCGCGACGTCTACTGGGGAGACCTATGGTTTACTTGGCAAGACATCGCCGTGGTGTTAGTGACCATTGCATTCTTTATAGCGCTCAAGTTAGTGGTTGAGCACTCATCTGTGGGACGGCGGGTAAGGATGGTGGCGGAAGACCCCAAACTCGCGCTACTTGCCGGTATCAATGTGAAATGGGTTTACCTAGGCGTGTTCTGTTTTGAGGGTGCTGCTGTGGCGCTTGCGGCGGGTATGGTTGCACCACGTACACCTATCCTAACCTCTATGGGCTTCGATGAGGTCATCATCACCTTTGTTGTCGTGGTGCTGGGAGGAATCGGCTCTGTGACGGGCAGCTATCTGGCTGGGCTGGGGATCGGCATCTTTACCGCCTTTTTCGGAGCTTATGTCTCTGCCGCTTACTCCACAGCTGCGATGTTTGTCCTGCTGATTGCGTTGCTTGTTCTCCGTCCCAACGGTATGACCCAGTCCATGGCGAGGCACTAATTATGAAACCGCTGCGTATGCTTAGCTGGCCACTGATGGCGCTGTTGCTTCTGTTGTCACCAACTCTATTCGGTGGATCTAGTGCGCTTTATTCTGTTTGTACGACCATCGCGATATTTGCGGTAATGGCCTACGGACTCGATCTGATTGTATCGGATTTGGGAGAAGTGAGCCTCGCTCACCCGGTGTTCTTTGCTGTGGGTGCATATACCGCCGCGATTGCTTCGACCCGATACGGGTTAGGCCCAATTGAAACGCTGGTGCTGAGTATCATCGTTGTGCTGGGCGTTGTGGGCTTCATTGCCTTTGTAACCCTGCGACTGCATTCCTTTATTTTCTCGTTAGTGACTTATGCGGTCACTGTGGTAGCCATGACACTGGCCTCGAACTGGGCATTTCTGGGTGGTTCGGATGGCATCCCCGGAATCCCTGCGTTCGAGGTTTTCGGCTACCGCGCAGTGAACGAAGCACAGTTATGGCCGATTGCTTGGGGATTATTGCTGGTGACGCTGATACTGGTGGTCGCTTTTCGTCGCTCAAAGATGGGGTACGCGGCGATGACTGTGCACCTTAACCCTGCACTAGCGCGCTCCTCGGGTATTAGCCCTGAGCGTATCCGAATGCAGGTGTTTTTGGCTTCCGCGCCGATTACCGCCAGCGCCGGTTGGCTTTATGCCTACCAGCGGGCCTATGTGAGCGCCGATATACTCTCGCCCTACTTTTTAATCCTGATGCTGACTGCGGTGGTCTTGGTCGGACGCCGCTACATCCTGGCTCCTTTGGCGGGGATCGCCATCATCCTGTTTCAAGAGCGCTTCCTCTCCTACGGCGCTTACGTTGACCGGATCATCCTCGGTAGCGTTCTGGTGTTAGTGCTCTCCTTTCTACCGGGAGGGCTGGTGGGGCTGTTCCGCGACCTAAATAGGCGCATAGGTAGAAGCCGGCAACCACACGCTGAATCGCAAACACTTAAGACCTGACAAAATCTGAGTAAAAGAGAAGTGATTAATACCGATTTATGCGCGATATCGGTTTATTAGGTCATGTCTTAATGAGTGACGCTCATATCAATGTTTAGCGCAGTACTCCATAACAAAGATAAGGAGAAGGTTATGTCTGTAGTTTGGTCTCCCAAACTGGATAATGATGCACAGGGGTGGCTCGATATCTCGGCTAAACTCACCCGAGAAAAATTCGCTCCTTTGGCGGACGAGCTGGATCGGGAGCAGCGCTATCCATGGGAAAGTATTGATGAACTGGTGAGCTCGGGCCTTGCCGGCATCTTTATCCCCCGGGAGTATGGCGGACAGGGCGCGTCGCTCACCAGTACGGTGGCAGTGGTAGAGCATGTCGGCTCGGGCTGCTCCTCTACCGCTGCGATTTTATGCGCTTGTCAATTGGGTGCCTTCCCGGTTCTGTTGGGCGGCACCGAGGAGCAGAAGAAGAAATACCTCGGCGAGATGGCCCAGGGTACTGCCACTAGTTTCGCGCTATCCGAACGCAGCACAGGGTCGGATGCCGCAGCGATTACCACCACCGCTGAGCGAGAGGGCGATGGCTGGCGTATTAAAGGTGAGAAATACTGGATAGGTAATGGTGGCGCTTCGCGCTACTACGTGGTGTTTGCCAAGACAGATCCAGAAGCTGGCGGGCGTGGCATCACGGCCTTTATGGTCGATAAGGAGTCGAAGGGCGTCGAAATCGATGAGCTCAATGACAAGATGGGAATTCGTGGCACTAACACGTCCAATCTGAAATTAGACACCTGGGTGCCTAACGATGCCATGGTTGGTGAAGAGGGTCGTGCCTTACGCCTAGCACTTCAGACACTGAATGTCGGGCGCATCATGGTCTCTGCGCAATCGACTGGTTTGGCATTAGGGGCCTATCACACGGCAGCCGAGCGTGCAGTAGCGCGAGTCACCTTTGGTAAGCCAATTATTGACAATCAAGGAGTTGGCTTCCGTCTGGCGGATGTCGCCACCCAGCTTTCAGCCGCTCGCCTAATGCTCTACGAAGGTGCCCGTGCCTATGATGCTGGAGAAGATATACAAACATTAGGAGCGATGTCCAAGCTCTTTACCACGGAGCTGTCGCATATGGCGGCGGATGTTGCGGTGCAGATCTGGGGCGGCTTTGGTTACTGTAAACCCAATTTGGCGGAGCGCTTATACCGTGATCAAAGGGTGCTGGAAATTTATGAAGGCACCTCGGAAATTCAGCGTTTGGTGCTCGCCAGGGCCGTCCGACAAGAAGTCGAAAAAAGTTCGTAAAGAGGCGCGCAAGCGCCGCTGAGAAAGGAGACCGCAGTGGCGGAGCACAAAGAGGTCAAGGCTGATAGCAAATCGAAAGAGCAAATCATACAGGCCGCTGCAGAGCTGTTTATGGATCTCGGTTATGCCGGTACCTCGATTGATACGATCGCTCACCGTTTGGGAGCTACGAAAGGCCGTATTTATCATCACTATCGTAGTAAATCGCAGATCTTTTTCGATATTCAACGTACAGCGATGACGCGGCTGATGGAGGCAACACTGCCGCTGGCACAGGCACCGCTACCGGCAGAAGAACGCTTGAAGAATATGGCGTTTGCCCATCTGGAGCTACTGCTGAAAGAGCTGCCGATCCAGAAGGTGGCTGTACAGGGACTCAACCGTTACCTCTTTGAGAACGAGGGATTCCGTCACTCCAAGCCATTACACGAGATCAATCAACTACGGGACGAATATGAAGGCATTTTTATTGAAGTGATCGAACAGGGAATTCAGGAGGGGGCGTTCATCAATCTGCCTGCCCATCTTTTGAGCAAACCTTTCTTTGGATCTATGAACTGGGTCACGGTTTGGTATCGTCCACGACGCCTGCAGACCGACGAAGATATTGATGCTATCTGCACCATGCTAGTTGAGTTCTCGATGCGTGGCTTGCGGCAATAGTTTGCAGCAATAGTTTGGAGAATTAGATGATAACAATAGCAAAAACACCTTTTTCCGAGACAATCTGGGATGAAGTGGAAACTTGGCCACGTGAGCGGATAGAAGCCTTCCAACTCGCGTCGCTAAAAAAGCAGCTGGCCTATGTCGGTAAGAACAGCGACTACTACAAGAAGACGTTTGCCGAGGTGGGCTTTGATCCTGACAATTTCAATAGTTTAGAGGATTTACGGAAGCTACCCCTGACCCGTAAGTCGGATTATGTCGCTGGGTTGGCTGAAGATCCGCCCTTTGGCTCTTTTCGGGCAGTGGCCGTTGAAGATGCTGCCCGGGTGCACTTCTCGTCGGGCACGACATCTCGCCCGTCCCCAGTTTTGTGGACACAAGAAGACCTGGAGCGCTGGGCGGATCTCTATGCTCGATATTTTTATGCGCAGGGCTTGCGCTCGTCAGATGTTTTCCACTGCATGTTTGGCTACTCATGGTTTGTAGGTGGTTTGGGTGCAAGCCTCGCCGCCCAACGTTTAGGCTGCTTGGTGATTCCTGGTGGGGCGGTGGATACTGATCGCCAGATCGAAACAATCCTGGAATATAAACCACGCTGTGTGATCGGTACGCCTTCCTTTATGGCCCATGTGGCCGAAGCCGCGCTTAAACGCGGTATAGACCTGAGTACCTCGAGTGTCGAGCTGGTATGTGTAGGTGGAGAGCCTGGTGCTTCTATACCAGGCACACGCGAGCGGATCGAGCGCCAGTGGGGCGCTAAGATGTTCGATTGCTATGGCGCGTTGGAGTGCCAGCCGATAGGTTGGGAAACAGCGTTGCAGATCGGCCCTACACTCGCTGAAGACTTTTTCTACGCTGAAATTCTCGATCCGGAAACCAATGAGCCGGTGCCTGACGGGACGCCCGGGGTATTGGTGCTGACCCACCTGGATAAACAAGCCTGCCCGTTGGTGCGCTGGTGGACCGGCGATATAGTCGTGTTTGACACCAGCGTGGCCCCCGATGGTCGCACTCATACCCGCCTGACTGGTGGGGTAAAGGGGCGCGGGGATGACATGTTGATCGTCAAAGGCGTTAACTTATTTCCTTCAGCGGTGGAGGATATCGTACGGGCACACCCCGGTACGACCAATGAATATGTCATTGTGATTAACGATGAGATGAAAGATCCCCATACCGGCTTCCTTAAGCGTATTACTCTCCGTGTAGAGCGTGTGGATTCAAACGATACGCAGCTGGAGGAGAGTCTTGCTCGTCAGCTGCGTGATGCGCTGAATGTCCGGTTTGATGTCGAAGTCCTTGAGGCCGACACGCTACCGCGCACTGTCCACAAAGCCAAACGCGTACTATGGGAGTAAGGCCATGACCCCCCAACCCTTACGCGGGAAAACGGTTGTTGAGTTATCCCAATTTATTGCTGGCCCCACAGCGGCCCAGATGCTTTCCGATTTTGGTGCGACGATCCTCAAGATCGAACCATCGAAAGGCGATGGAACTCGCGCCTTACCGGGCAGTCGTTATGGCTCGGTCTTTTTCCGTTGCTTCAATACCGGCAAAACAAGCCAGGTAATTGATCTGGGTAGCCCTGAAGGTCAGGAAGAATTGGCTCGCCTCCTGGCGTCCGCTGATGCGCTGGTCTGCAATGCCGCTCCCCGTGCCCTCGATAAGTTAAAACTTGATCCCGCTTCAGTGAAAGAGCGTTTTCCACACCTGGTGGTGACATTAGTATCCGGATTTGGCCAGCAGGATGATCGCGCCTGTATGGATACCATTGCCCAGTGCGAGAGCGGGTTTGCCTGGCTGAATGGTAACGAGGATGGTACGCCTCGAGTCTCCACTTCCTGGCCGGTCGATTTCTACTCCGGGCATTACGCAGCAATGTCTACGGCAATGGCTCTGCTTGATCCAGCACGTAAAGACGGCATGATCATCGATTTATCGATGATGGAAGTGGCGGCGTCCATGCTGCTGGGCCCCGCTGCTCTTATGGTGGCCGAGGGAGGAGAGCTGGCTGCTCCTTCGGGCAACAGGGATCGAGCTTCGAGCCCGTCGGGGATTTATCCCTGTCGTGATGGCCACGTATATATCTTTGCTGGGCTTGACCAATACTGGCAGGCATTGCGCAACGAGTGCGGCGGCCCTGCCGCGACCTTCACTGAACGGATGGAGCAGATGTCGAGGTTCAACAGTTATGTAGCGGATTGGACACGGCAACGCAGTAAGACTGAGGTAATGGCAGTTATGGCACGACTGCGTATCCCTGCTGGTGTAGTACGTCATCCTGACGACGCCTTGAGCATGATCATGTCATTACGCCCTGATTCGGTATTGCGCGCAGAACCGGATGGACAGCAGGTCCCCGTTTATCCTGCGCTGTTTGATGGCCAGCGCATCCAGCGTGAGGTAGCTCCGGCGTTCCCTAATACTCCCCGTTAACAGGGGGAGTTATCCAGATAACAAGAGGAGATAAACAGATGACTAGTCAAGAAAAAACCAAGGATATACAGGTTCTGCAACCTGGCATTTTTGATGGTATGGGAGCTGTTATTAGCGGTGCGGGGACCGGGATTGGTCGTGGTATTGTCATGCGATTGGTGGAGCTCGGTATGAGTGTCACGGGAATTGGACGCCGCGAAGAGCCCTTGCAAGAAACTGCCGAGGCATTGGCGGATAGTCGCGGTCGCTTTCAGTATCGGTGCTGCAATGTGCGCGATAGTGATGCATTGACGGCGGTGATTCATGAAGCGGGAGAAGCGCACGGTATTGATCTACTGGTCAACAATGCGGGTGGTCAGTTCTTTGCTCCTGCAAGCGAAATTAACCGCCGCGGCTGGGATGCCGTGATCGATCTTAACCTTAATGCTGTTTTTACTGCCACCCAGGCAGCCTACCCGTACCTGAAAGAGGCACGGGGGGCAGTGATCAATATGTCGTTATCGGGGGTTGAGCGTGGGTCCATGGGGTTGGCGCACTCAGTAGCAGCGCGTTCAGGAGTGCTGGGCATGACTCGCTCGCTGGCGCTGGAATGGGCTAGAGAGGGAATTCGGCTCAACTGCTTGGGGCCTGGTACGGTGGTGACGGCAGGATTAGCCGATGAAGCGGCACGCCAATTGCTAGATGGTTTGATGGCCGCAACTCCAATGCAATCTGATACCTCGCCAGCAGAGGTGGCCGAATTGACGGCATTTCTTGCCAGCCCCGCCGCTCGATTGATGACGGGCCAACTGATCCAGATCGACGGAGGAGCACATATCGGAGCTGGGTTACATATGATCGGCGCTGCCTAAGGAGATATTACGTTTTTCTCGACATTGGCATAGTCCCTACCTTTATGAAATAACACACTTCGATTGGACGGTTCATTCCGTCAGCATACAAAGCCTGAGTTCTGTAGTGGGGCTCGGGCCTTTTAGTTCCATCTTAATGCGTTAATTGTTTTTGTGTGATTCTCCACAGCATATCGCCCGTCGGTATGCCAACTCCCCTTGGGTAGATGTTCTCAAGTGAACATTGCGACACAACCCGTAGCTGGTTCCCACCTGTTGTAATGATTACCCAATGAAACACCCCGGAGGCTGGATTGGGTGTCCGGCCTCCGGGGTTCAGTTCATTGTCGTGCGGGCTTTTTGAAGGTGATTAACTTGCGCTAGCCACAGATCTTCCTAAGTGTGTGATACCGACGCCCGCCAATGTTAGGAAAGCACCGAGCGCGATCAGCATGAAATGGTTGGCTTGCGGAACCAGACTTTCCGGCAGAGCAATGGCAACCCCCCCAAGGATGACAAGAATGCTGGCAATAGCACCTGTTGATCCCTGGCCCAGGGAGCCACACCCGGTTAAATACCCCTGGGTGCCAGAGGCAATAAGCCACACGCCGATAAAGGCGGTGACCACGGTAGGGAGAATAGTACTCCAACTGCCGACGCCGATCAGGGCGGGTTCGAGGACAAACATGAATGGCAGAATATAGATAATTGAGCCCAGACGCATGGCGGTAAAACCGGCCTTGATTGGGTGGGTGCCCGCTAGTGGAGCAGCGGCAAAAGCACCGAGCGCTACCGGTGGCGTGATGTAGGAAACCATGCCCCAATACATGACAAAAAGATGAGCAGCGATGGGGTTCAAACCGACTTTTACCAACGCTGGCGCCAATACAACTGCAAGAAAAATGTAACAGCTGGTGACGGTCATGCCCATGCCGAAGATAAAGCTGGTCAGTGCCCCCATAAAGAGCAGTGCCAGTGTGCCACCGCCGGCCAAAAAGACTAAGTCGTTGGCCAGGGTGCCCGATAGCCCGGTTGCCGAGAAGGCACCTACAATCAAACCTACCCCGATCAAGATAGAGGCCATTTCGGCTAGCGCTATGCCGGAAAAGGTCAAGAGATCGCGCAACTGACTCAAGTTTAAGCGTGTCTTGGGTAGGACTTGATTGACCACTAGAAGCAATGCAGTGCATACAAAAGGCGCGATGCGTTCTTGCTGTAGGCCGACAAGCATCCATATAAGAACAGCAAAAACAATCAGGTACATCCAGCCTCGTTTGAGGATCATGGCTAATTGCGGTAGTTCGGAAGTGGGCAAGCCGCGTAGACCACGGCGAGCAGCGTAACTGTCGATCTGCATCAACAGGCCAAAGTAGTACAGCGCTGAAGGGATGATTGCCGCCATTACAATCTCGGCATAGCCGACGCCGAGAAATGATGCCATCACAAAGGCAACCGCCCCCATAATCGGCGGCATCATCACGCCCCCAGTGGAGGCACAGGCTTCAACGCCTGCAGCGTAGTGAGGAGAGAAGCCTGTGCGCTTCATGGCGGGTATAGAGACTGCGCCAGTCGTCATAATGTTGGATATAACCGAGCCACTCATCGAGCCCATTAACCCACTGCCAACCGTAGCCACCTTTGCCGCACCACCTCGGTATTTACCGACCATGCGAAAGGCGAGGTCATTGAAAAAGGTACCGCCCCCAGTAACCTGTAAGGCGGCACCGAAAAGTACAAAGCCTAGCACCAGCGTGCCAAAAGTCCCCATCGGAATGCCAAAGCTGCTCTCACGTGAGAGTACATGGTAAGGAATGATATCGCTTAAGGGCTGGGAGAAGCCCGCGATAGGCCCCGGCATACTGCCGGCTACCACGGGGTAGAGCGAAAAGAGTAAAGCAATAGTGGCCATTACCAGGCCTGCAACACGGCGCATGGCCTCAAGGATCAGCCCCCAGAGGATAAAACTGAGTAGTTGTGGGAGTTCAGGAGCCGCGTATTCCCAGCCTTGACTGAGGTTTTGCATCCCCGTGATGGCGAAGTAGCCGCAAGAGCCCAACGCGATAGCGGCGAGTAACCAATCGACCCATTGTGTCCAGCGATGTTGGCGACTCAAAGGATAGGTTAGAAAAGTGATCGTGAGAAAAATACCACCCAGCGCATAGAGATAGCTATTGTCTAATACTGTCCCGAAAAGGCGCAAATTGAAGACCTGGTTAATCGCCAGCGCAATAGCAGCCAGGGTTAAAACAGCGGTGGTATTGCGCACCAATAAGCTATGAGAGGGTGTGGGCGATGTTTCCAGATCCGCTGGGGTGGCTGGCTGTAATTGGTGCCCGCCGGGGGCACCCTGATTCTTTATCTGCGTCATGGGCAACCCTCACTGAATTGAAGGCGGAAGCGGAATATTGGCGCGTTCGCGTTCCCAAGCTTCGGTAAGCTCATCGCCCTCCAGTCCCTGCTCCTGTAAGCGTTGCCAAGCCTCGGCGAGTTCATCCTGGCGGTCAATCAAGGCTTGGTTGTGCTGCTCGTACTCCTCCGACCAGACGCCTGCACCGCGTAGCGCCGCTACAGCACCTTCGTGGAAAGGCATGATCCAGCCCAGCGGCTGCTTATCGAGTGCCCAACCATCAGCACCAGGGGCGGCATCCTGGTAATCGGGGAAGGTCTGGATCAGTGCTTCAGTCATGGATTGGACAAGCATGGGATCCTGATCAGCATAGGTAATCAGGATGGGGTAGGGGTAGTTGGTGCCTTCGTGTGGCTCCTCTTCAGAAATGCCCGCTCCTTCTGTCGCATTATGGCGGAAAATATGCGGCATCAACGACTGAAGACGCTCCCAGCCTGCGTCATTATCATGTGGTACAGGTAGCCAGTGAATACCACGGCTCGAGTTTTCCAGTTGATACGCACCGCTGATCGTAGTCGCTCCCCAGGCAGCATCAACTTGCCCTGAATTCATACCATCCCAAGAGGCGCTGTAGCCGGGGTAGTCCACTCGCTCAACATCTTCCCAAGAGAGTTCGGCAAAGGCCAGGATCGCCTCAATGCCATTATTGATGGCGGGGGCACCCACCACGGCGGCGACCCGCTTACCGGCCAGGTCTGCCACATTTTCGATACCGCTCTCCTCAGTCGCGGCGATGCCCTGATTGTGATTCGGGCTTGAGGCGAGGAGAAGCCGAACCGGCTGCGGGCCCCAGTTAGGCGTGCCAAAGTCGTTTAGCCCCTCCTGGGCAAAGAAGGAGGCGATGCCAGCAGCGGAAAACATCACGCGATCATCACGCAGTGGCACCATTCGCGATACGTCGTTTTGGCCGGGCAGGATCCGCAGTGTAGTGCCAAGATTGTTCTGCAATGCTGCCCCCATGGCAACCGCTTGAGCGTGTCCCGATGAACCGGGGCCATAGGCGCTCCAGGTAACGACGGAAGGTAGATCTTCCGCTGTCTGGGCGAAGGTGGTGGTGCTCAGCAAGCAAGCCGCGCCAGCAAGGCCGAGCAGGAATTTGTTTTTTGTCATTGTCGTCTCTCCTGCGAGTAGTTTTGGCATACCTCAATGAATGAAGATGCTGAGCATACTGTTTAGTATGTTGGTTTTGTGTTGTCAACACGAAGAGGGCAAATGGACATATGTGATTCGCTATTAGGCACATTAAATAACGATGATTATAAGCGTATATGTATGTTTTATGGTGGTTATGGTTAGTCATGATGATAAGTGTGAATTTGTGACAATTAATGCATACCATTCGGTATGTTATAAATTTTGGTTATTGCCTTAACTGAGTTGGGATAACGTCGCTGGCCACATTAATGGTGATACATATTTGCTCAGGCTTAACCGGACCGCAGGATTCAACTCAGAACCTGCCCATCTCAATTCTTGAGCTCCAGGCAAGAATCCGGCTCATACTCTTAATCCATCAGCCTACCTGGGGGAGGATGGGCGGCAGTTCTACTTCGGCACTCAGAGTGGGGATGGTCAACCCCAAACCCAGATGGTGCTAGCGACACAGTTGGTGGATTTTAATTAGGCAGTAGTTCAAGCGCTAAAAGCCCCGTGTTTCCTGCTGGGGCGTAGTTTTTCGTCAGTAGCGAGAACCTGAAACTGGAACTGATTATCCCCACTAGTGTTGCAAACTAACTGGTCCGGCGAGGCCATCGTATCGAATGGATACCGGAAATTAGCCGATTTAAAGGCTTGGCTGGAGCCATCTGGCTGGCGATAATCCATGCATGCCCCGTGATGACGGCTCATCGTTGGGGCAGTAACAACCACCTTTATTATTCAATTGGAATAAGTAAGCATCAGTACTTATTTCGTCTTAGAACGTTCCAAGGTGCGCACCACCGTCGAGTAGGATGTTTTGCCCCGTTAGATAATCCGCATGTTCGCTGCACATAAAGGCGCAGAAGGCGCAGAACTCCTCGGCGGTACCGAATCGTCATGCAGCAACCCCTTGGGCTCGCTGCTCGCGTACCTGTTCTATAGTTTGTGGACTCTTCTCGGCGACCTTCTTGAAGTTGCCACGCAGACAGATGGTATCGAAGAGGCTGGCCAGTAGGTTGTTAATTGTGACGAATCGAAGTGATCCGTCAAGTCCGGCGCAAATATGTCTGCCCGACGTGCGAAGAATGCTT
>Ga0098069_100435_pt1 | contig 18781 bp, 14 predicted proteins | sample 27_taG_FD_92584 | JGI IMG/M metagenome (GOLD analysis project Ga0098069, IMG submission 92584) | Marine viral communities from Cariaco Basin, Caribbean Sea - 27_WHOI_OMZ | ecosystem: Environmental > Aquatic > Marine > Oceanic | place: Caribbean Sea: Cariaco Basin | collected 2014-11-09 | reverse complement strand
CGTTGGTGGGGCAAAGGAGAAAGACATGAGCAACCCCGACCCCACCAAGCCGACGCCGAACAGCGAGAAGTTCAAACCGCAGAACGTGCAGGATCCGGTAAGCACGGTCGAACCGCCGACTGCTAATGCCGACAAGCCCGCCAACACGGGCGGTCAGGACCTCCCGCGCGGCAGCCAGTCCGAAGTCGGCCGCAAATCGCGCAACCGTAGCTAAGCAACCTATCCGGCGGAGAGTTTGCCGCGCACCGCGGCGATAGCTTCGTCGGCCTTGGCACCGTCCGGACCGCCCCCCTGGGCCATGTCCGGGCGGCCGCCGCCACCCTTCCCGCCCAGCGCCTCGACCCCGGCACGCACCAGATCGACTGCGCTGAAGCGTTCGGTCAGATCGTCGGTAACGGCCACCGCAAAGGCGCCCTTGCCGTCATTGACCGCACAGATCGCGGCAATGCCCGAGCCGATCCGCCCCTTGGCCTCATCGAGCAGCGGACGCAGGTCCTTCGGATTAAGCCCTTCAACCACCTGGCCCGAAAATGTGACGCCCCCGACTTCTTCGTCGGCGGGGCCGGATTCGCTCGCGCCGCCGCCACCGAGCGCAAGCGCGCGCTTGGCTTCGGCAAGTTCCTTCTCGAGCCGTTTACGTTCCTCGACCAGTGCGGTGACGCGCGCCGGCGCCTCGTCGGACGAAGTCTTGAGCGCGCCCGCGATAAACCGCACCGCTTCGTCGCGCGCGACAAGCCATTTGAACGCTGCTTCGCCGGTCAGCGCCTCGATCCGCCGGACACCCGAACTGACCGCGCTTTCGGAAACGATCTTGAACAGGCCGATATCGCCGGTCGCCTTCACATGCGTGCCGCCGCATAGCTCGACCGAATAATTGCGCCCTTCGCCGACCGTGCGGCCCATCGAGAGGACACGCACTTCGTCGCCGTACTTCTCGCCGAACAGCGCCAGCGCGCCCGCAGCGACCGCATCATCGGGTGTCATAAGCCGTGTGCCGACCTGTTCGTTGGCGCGGATTTCCTCGTTCACCTCGGCCTCGACCGCCGCGATATCGTCATCGCTGAGCGGCTTGGGATGCGAAAAGTCGAAGCGGAAGCGGTCTTCGGAAACCAGCGAACCCTTCTGCGTGACATGATCGCCGAGGCGATTGCGCAGCGCTGCATGGACAAGGTGCGTCGCGGAATGGTTCGCCCGGATACGGTCGCGCCGCTCGGCATCGACTTCCAGGTGAACCGCGTCGCCGACCTTGACCGAACCGCCGGCGACCCTGCCGACATGCGTGTGCAGCCGGCCCAGCGGCTTGTTGGTGGTCTCGACTGCGAATTCGAAGCCTTCGGGCGTCCATATCCGCCCGGCATCCCCGGTCTGGCCGCCGCTTTCGCCATAGAACGGCGTCTGATTGGTCAGAACGACCACCTCATCGCCGGCCCCGGCCGAATCGACCTGCGCACCGTCCTTGACGATCGCAACGACCTCGGCTTCGCCGGTGGTCGAATTGTAGCCGGTGAACTCGGTCGATCCCTGCGCATCGGCGATATCGAACCAGACTTCTTCGCTGGCCGACTGGCCAGAACCCTTCCACGCCGCCCGGGCAGCCGCCTTCTGCTGCTCCATCGCCGCATCGAATCCGCCCTTGTCGACGGTGATGCCGCGGCTGCGCAGCGCATCCTCGGTCAGATCGTAGGGGAAGCCATAGGTATCGTAGAGCTTGAACGCGGTTTGCCCGTCCAGCGTCCCGCCCTCGCCCATCGTGCCGGTCGCCTCGTCGAGCAGCTTGAGGCCCTTGTCGAGCGTGCGGCGGAACTGCGTTTCCTCGCGTTCGAGCACCTCTTCGATCAGCGCCTGCCCGCGTTGCAGTTCGGGATAGGCCTGGCCCATCTCGGTGACGAGAGCGGGCACGAGACGGTGCATCAGCGGTTCGCTCGCGCCGAGCAGGTGCGCATGGCGCATGGCACGGCGCATGATCCGCCGCAGGACATAGCCGCGGCCTTCGTTCGAAGGCAGCACGCCATCGGCCATCAGGAAGCTGGTCGAGCGCAAATGGTCGGCGATGACCCGGTGGCTGGCGGTGCTGTCGCCTTCGGCCTTCACTCCGGTCAGCCCCTCACTCGCCGCGATCAGGTTCCTGAAGGTGTCGGTGTCGTAATTGTCGTGCACCCCCTGCATCACCGCGGCGACGCGTTCGATCCCCATGCCCGTGTCGATGCTCGGCTTGGGCAGATCGCCGACGATCTGGTCGTTTTCCTGCGTGAACTGCATGAACACGAGATTCCAGATCTCGACAAAGCGGTCGCCGTCCTCCTCGGGTGATCCCGGAGGGCCGCCCCAGATATGGTCGCCGTGATCGTAGAAGATCTCCGAACACGGCCCGCAGGGGCCATCCGAGCCCATCGCCCAGAAATTGTCCTTCGTCGGGATGCGGATGATGCGATCGTCGGCGAAGCCGGTCAGCTTCTTCCACAGGTCGAAGGCCTCGTCATCGGTATGGTAGACGGTGACCAGCAGCCGGTCCTTGTCGAGGCCCCATTCCTCGGTCAGCAGCGTCCAGGCATGCAGGATCGCCTGCTCCTTGAAATAGTCGCCGAAGCTGAAATTGCCGAGCATCTCGAAGAAAGTGTGGTGCCGCGCGGTGTAGCCGACATTGTCGAGATCGTTATGCTTGCCCCCGGCGCGGACGCATTTCTGCGCGCTGGTGGCGCGCGGCGCGGGAGGGGTTTCGAGCCCGGTGAACGAGTTCTTGAACGGCACCATGCCGGCGTTGACGAACATCAGCGTGGGATCGCTGAAGGGGACGAGCGGCGCACTGGCGACTTCGGCATGCTCATGGCGTGCGAAATAGTCGAGGAAACTGCGGCGGATGTCGTTGGTCGAAGTCATGACCGGGCAGTTAGGCAATCGGTGCGCGGGCGACAAGCGCGAATGCCCGGCCAGACTGTGCAGGACAGACGATCAACCGGGTGCGCGGGCAGTCACGATCCAGCAGGCCGCGGGCAAGGACACCTGTCCATCGCGGTGATGGGCTTCGAGCAGTGCTTCCAGCTTCGCCAGCATTGTCGCGCGCGGAGCAGCCTCCAACGCCGCTGCCGCGCGGGCGACCGGCCCGATGCGCTGGAAATAGGACAGCGCATCGGCGACCGCCTCTGCGCCCTCGCCGGCGATCATGCCGTAATCCACCGCTTCGAACACGATATCGGTCCACCCGGCCTGCGCGAGCAGGGTCTCGGTCCGTTCACGCCGCCCGAATGCGAACGGCCCGGGGGCTTCGGGGTCGGGCGCCGGTTCTTCGCCCGACGGCGCGATCGATGCCAGTTCGCGCGCCCAGATATTGTCGGCGCGTTCGCGGAAGCATGAAAAGGCGAGCCGCGCCCCGGGGGCCGCCTGGCCGGCAATGTGCGTGAAGGCCGCGGTGGGATCGGCAAAGAACATCACCCCGTGGCGCGAGACGACCAGATCGGGCCTCTCCGCCGCGCCCGCATACCAGTTGGCGGCATTGGCCAATTCGAAGCGAAGATTGGGCCGATCCTTGCCCCGCACCCGTGCGACCTGCAGCAGATCGTCGCTGATATCGACGCCGAGTACATGCGAGGATGGCGCGCCAGCAGCGAGTGTCAGGCTGATCTCGCCTGCGCCGCAGCCGAGATCGAGTGCCTGTGCGAACGGTGCGCTGCGCGCGACCGCGATCAGCTTTTGGGTCAGCGGTCCGAAACTGCGATCGGTGCGCTGCCATTCCTCGGCCCAGACATTGCCGACCTTGCCGGTCCATTCGGATTGATCGGTCATTGCACCTCAGATCTGGTAGTAATCGCGATACCACGCGACGAAGCGCCTCACGCCCTCGCGGATATCGGTGGCGGGAACGTAGCCGGTGAGCGATCGCAGCAGCTCGGCATCGGCCCAGGTCGCGGGGACGTCGCCCGGTTGCATCGGCATGAAGTTGCGCTTGGCCTTGATACCCAGCGCGTCTTCTATCGCGGCGATCATGTCGCCGAGCTGGACCGGCTGCGAATTGCCGATGTTGACCACCCGCCACGGCGCGACCGGCGACAGGCTGTCGCCTTCGGCGATGTCCTCGGCCGCAGTGGGCCGTACGGGCGGAGTGTCGATCAGCCGCCGGACCGCTTCGACGAGATCCACCACATAGGTGAAGTCGCGCATCATTTCGCCGTGGTTGTACACGTCGATCTTCTCGCCGCGCACCAGTTTGGCCACGAACTTGAACGGTACCATGTCGGGCCGCCCCCAGGGCCCGTAGACGGTGAAGAAGCGGAACATGGTCACCGGCAGGCCGAAGAGATGCGCGTAGGAATGCGCCATGGCCTCGCTCGCCTTCTTGGTGGCGGCATAGAAGGACATTTGGTGATCGGTCTTCATCGTCTCGCGATAGGGCATCTCGGTATTGGCGCCATAGGCCGATGAGGTGGAGGCGAGCAGCATGTGCTGCGGCGGATGCGCACGGGCCGCCTCGAGCAGTTCGAAGGTGCCGACCAGATTGCTTTCGAGATAGCTGCGCGGATTGTCGATCGAATAGCGCACCCCGGCCTGCGCTGCGAGATGGACGACCACGTCGGGCCGATGTTCGGCAAAGAGATCGGCCAGCAGCCCGGGTGTTTCGATCGCCTCGTTCGTCGCAGAAAAGCAGGCGTTCTGAAGCAGTTCCGCCTGGCGTCGGCGTTTCAGGTTCGGGTCGTAGTAGTCGGACAGTGAGTCGACGCCCACAACGCGGAAACCATCGGCGAGCAGTCGGCGAGACGTGTAATAGCCGATAAAACCCGCCGAACCGGTGACCAGCGCAGTCCGGTTCCCGCCCATCAATCGGCTCCGAACAGGTCGCGCGTGAAAACCTTGTCGCGGACGTCGTCGATGGCCTCGTCGAGCCGGTTGGCAACGATGACATCCGCATCGGCCTTGAACCGTTCCAGGTCGCGCTCGACGCGGCTGCCGAAGAAGCTGTCTTCGTCCATCACCGGTTCGTAGACGATTACCTCGATGCCCTTGGCCTTGACCCGTTTCATGATGCCCTGGATCGATGACTGGCGGAAATTGTCCGACCCCGCCTTCATGACGAGGCGGTAAATGCCGACGGTCCGGGGGCTTCGCGCCACGATCTGGTCGGCGAGGTAATCCTTGCGGGTCCGGTTGGCATCGACGATCGCACGGATCAGGTTCTGCGGGACTTCCGAATAATTTGCCAGCAGCTGCTTGGTATCCTTGGGTAGGCAATAGCCGCCATAGCCGAAGGACGGGTTGTTGTAATGCCCGCCGATGCGCGGATCGAGACCGACACCCTCGATGATCTGCCGGGTATCGAGCCCGCGCGACAGCGCATAGCTGTCGAGTTCGTTGAAGAAGGCGACGCGCATGGCGAGATAGGTGTTGGCGAACAGCTTGATCGCCTCGGCTTCCTCGGCATTGGTAAGCAGCACCGGAACATCATCTTCCAGCGCGGGCTGCAGCAGCAGATCGGCGAACTGCTGCGCGCGTTCGGATCGTTCGCCGACGATAATGCGCGAAGGATGGAGATTGTCGTACAGCGCCTTGCCTTCACGCAGGAACTCGGGACTGAAAATGATCCGGTCGCTGGCGTGCCGCGCCCGTGCTTCGGAGACATATCCCACCGGAACGGTCGATTTGACGACGATCACCGCGTCGCTGTTGGCCGCCAGAACCTGTTCGATGACCATGTCCACCGCGGAGGTGTCGAAGAAATTGGTGTCGACGTCGTAATTGGTCGGCACCGCCACAATCGCGAATTCCGCCCCGGCAATGGCTTGCGCGGCGTCGGTGGTGAACGCGAGATCGAGATCGTCGCGCCGTAAATATTGCTCGACCAGCTCATCCTGGATCGGCGAGCGGCGCTCGGCCAGCATGGCGACGCGTTCGGGCGAGACGTCGCAGCCGACCACGGTATTGTGCTGCGCGAGCATGATCGCGTTGGAAAGGCCGACATAGCCAAGGCCGAAAACGGCGATCTTCATCCAGTGTCCCGTCTGCTATTCCTGCCGCGAGCCGCGGTCATGCCCGCCTTCTGTGGGGATGCCCAGGCGATTGCAACCCTTCGTGGTCCCGCACATCACCAGATGAAATAGGGCCCGCCGCGTTCGCGCGCGCGCTGCCACGCGGGCCGCGTATGAACCGCCTCGACGAAACGTGCCAGCTTAGGCGCCTTCTCCGCATAGCCCTGCATAACCGCTATTTCTGCAGGAAAGCTCATCATCACATCCGATGCCGACCAGCCCGCGCCGCAGAAATGCAGATCATCTGAAATGTGCTCTTCGGCATAGGCGACATGCGCGGCGAGTTGTTCTTCCACGCGCGGCATCAGCGGGGCGGCGGCATCACCGAGGCGTCCCGCGTAGATCTTCAGCATCACGGGCACGAAGAAACTGCTTTCGCCGAACTGCATCCATTCGAGATGCCGGACGTGCGCCTCGCTATCATGTGCGGGAAGCCAGTCCGCGCCGCCATGGCGTTCGCACAGATACTGGATGATCGCGCCGCTTTCGGCGACGCAGGTGCCGCCATCCTCGATGAGCGGCGATTTGCCGAGCGGATGCGCCTGCTTGAGTTCGGGGGGCGCGAGATTGGTTTCGGAATCGCGCTGGTAGGACACGATATCATAGTCCGCACCCAGCTCTTCCAGCAGCCAGAGTATCCGCTGCGAGCGGCTGTTGTTGAGGTGATGGACGGTAATCGACATGGCAGCTCCCCTATTCGGCGATTCGCGCGCACCCTAGGGCGCTGCCGCGCACCTGTCGCCAGCCGAAAAGCGGAAAAGCCGGTGCGGCCATCGAGCGGCGCGCACCGGCTTTCCGTTCTGTCGGGAGCGCCGGGGGACAGTCCGGCTGGGACGCCGGCCAGGGGATGAAGGCCGACGCGCTCCCGCTTGAAGAGACTTCAGTCCTCGTCCGCGTCCGGACCGGTCATCATCTCTTCGGCGACCTCGTCGGTGCGGCCGCGGATTGCGGCTTCCAACTTGGCACACATTTCGGTGTTTTCGGTAAGGAACTTCTTGGCGTTCTCGCGCCCCTGGCCGATGCGGACGCTGTCGTAGCTGAACCAGCTGCCCGATTTCTCGACCACGCCCGCCTTGACGCCGAGGTCGAGAATCTCACCGATCTTCGAGATCCCTTCGCCATACATGATGTCGAATTCGACCTGCTTGAACGGCGGAGCGACCTTGTTCTTGACCACTTTCACACGAGTGGCATTGCCGATCACTTCGTCGCGGTCCTTGATCTGGCCGGTGCGCCGGATGTCGAGGCGGACCGAGGCGTAGAACTTGAGCGCGTTGCCGCCGGTGGTGGTTTCGGGGTTACCGTACATCACGCCGATCTTCATGCGCAGCTGGTTGATGAAAATCACCATGCACTTGGAGCGGTTAATCGACCCGGTCAGCTTGCGCAGCGACTGGCTCATCAGGCGGGCCTGCAGCCCGACATGGCTGTCACCCATCTCGCCTTCGATCTCGGCGCGGGGGACCAGCGCAGCGACCGAGTCCACCACCAGCACGTCGATCGCGTTGGAGCGGACCAGCGTATCGGTAATCTCGAGCGCCTGTTCGCCCGTGTCGGGCTGCGAAACGATCAGTTCTTCGATGTCGACGCCCAGCTTCTTGGCATAGACCGGGTCGAGCGCGTGTTCGGCGTCGACGAAAGCGGCCGTGCCACCCGCCTTCTGAGCTTCGGCGATGACATGCAGCGCCAGCGTGGTCTTGCCCGAGCTTTCCGGACCATAGACCTCGATCACCCGGCCCTTGGGCAGACCGCCCACGCCCAGCGCGATATCGAGCCCGAGCGAGCCGGTGGAAATCGATTCCACCTGCATGGCTTCCTTCTGGCCCAGCTTCATCGCCGAACCCTTGCCGAATGCGCGGTCGATCTGTGCGAGCGCGGCGTCCAATGCCTTCTGGCGGTCTGCGTTCACTTTCTTGTCCTCTACGAGCTTCAGACTTGCCGCCATGACACTACCTCCTGCACTTGGCCAGAGCCGGCTACCGACTCTTCAACTGGCGCAGTATGTATCGGCTTTGTTCTCAAAGAACAAGTAGGGAACGAAATTAATTCCGCCAGCCCTATCCGCGCTGTTCGCTGAGCACTTCGGAAACCTTCGCGTTGATCTGCTGCACGCTGAACGGCTTCGGGATGAAATGCATGTTCGCGATATCGATGTCGTTGCGCAGCTGTTCTTCGGCATAGCCCGACATGAACAGGATCGGGATGTCGGGCTTAACCTTGCGGATTGCGCGCGCCATGGCCGGCCCGTCCACCGTCGGCATCACCACGTCGGACACGATCATATCGAACTCGGTATCGCCATTGGCCACCGCCGCCAGCCCCTCCTCGCCGTCGGCCGCGGTCGTCACGGTATAGCCCGCGCGCACCAGCGCGCGTTCGGCCACCGCGCGGACCATGTCCTCGTCCTCGACCAGCAGCAGCTTGCCCCCGGCGGACCATTCGGTCGCCTTGGGTTCCTCGATTTCCTCGCTGCGCATGTTCGCGGGCAGCTCGCCCTTGTGCACCGGGAGGTACATGGTGAAACGCGCGCCGATCGGAGTGCCGTCGGGACCCTGTACATTGTCGGCGAAGATGAACCCGTTCGACTGCTTGACGATCCCGTAGACCGTCGAGAGGCCCAGCCCGGTGCCCTTACCCTGCTCCTTGGTGGTGAAGAAGGGTTCGAAGATCTTGTTGAGATGGCTTTCGGGTATGCCGCCGCCGGTATCCTGGACGATCAGGACGGTGTAATCGTCGGCGGGCATGATATCGATGCCCATCTTGCGCACGTCGCGCGCGGATACGCGCCGCGTGGCGAGAGTGAGCCGCCCCTTCCAGTCCTGCTTGCCGCGCTTGAGCGCATTGGCCTGCATCGCATCGCGCGCGTTCACTGCCAGGTTGATGATGACCTGTTCGAGCTGCTGCGGGTCGGCCCGGACCGAACCCAGTTCGCGGTCGTGGCGGACCGAGAACTCGATCTTCTCACCCATCAGCCGCTTGAGCAGCTGGCTGACCTCGCTCACCACGTCGGGCAGCTGCAACACCACCGGGCGCAGGGTCTGCTGGCGGCTGAAGGCGAGCAATTGCCGCGTCAGGCTGGCGGCGCGGTTTGAATTGGCCTTGATCTGCTGAATGTCGTCGTAATCGCTGTCGCCCGGCGTATGGCGCAGCAGCATCAGGTCGCAATAGCCGATGATCGCGGTCAGCACATTGTTGAAATCGTGCGCGACCCCGCCGGCCAGCTGGCCCACCGCCTGCATCTTGGTGGCCTGGGCCACTTGCCGGCGCAGGCGCTTTTCCTCCGAGGAATCGGAGATCGACAGCAGCACTGCCGCATCGCCGAGACCGCGCACCCCGGCGAGGCCCATCGACACCGGTTCTTCCTTGTCGTTGGCCAGCCGCACCGCCATGTCGCCACTGGCGGTCGCGCCCTTGGCGAAGCGGCGCACCGTATCGGCCATCGCCGCCTTGTCCTCGCCCACCACGAGATCGGAGGGGAATTGCGGCAGCCCCCGATCGACGCGTTCGACCGCGCGCAGGAAGGCCTTGTTGGCGAACAGGAACCGCCCGTCGCGATCGGTCAGCGCGAGACCCAGCGACAGCGCCGAAAGCAGGGCTTCGAGCTGCGGGATCGCGGCCTTGCCATTGCTGTCCGTTCCCCCGCCGATACCCACCGAACTGTCGATCAGCAGCATCAACGAGGGCGCTTCGTCGGCATCGCTCAATCGCGGACTGGTAGGCGTATCGAGCGGGATATGGATCAGCGTCTGCGGCGAGCCCTGCTGTCCCTCGCGCGCGAAGAAGATGCGGTCGCGATCGTCCGAGCGCAGCAATTGCACGAATTCGAGCCCCGCGAGCGAATTGTCGCGGCTGCCGGTCGCGCGTTCGGCCAGTCCGGGCGTCGTTGTCAGAACGATACCATTCGGCGCGACCAGCGCGGACTCGATCCCCGCACGCGACATCAATTCGCCGAACGCACCCGACAATTGTTCGGAAAGGCCATCGTAAGTGCGTTCCTGGTGCATTTCGGAGAAACGCCACAGCAGATAGGCCTCGCCGCGGCCGATGCGCTCGAGCTGGAGCTCGTAGCTGGCGTCCGACCCGGCCAGGCGAATATCCTCGACCCGGGCTGATCCGTCGCGCCAGGCATTGCGCGTTCCCGCGATTACCGCCTCCTGCGTGTCCGGTTCGAACGCCAGATCGTATGGCGCCGCGGTGCTCTCGAACCACGCCTCATATGACGAATTGGCGCAGACCAACCGGTTGGCGCGGTCGATGATTGCAATGGCGCGGCGGCGGTTTTCCATTGCCGCGCTGGTGATCGACCAATCGGTCTGCGCAATCTGCGCTTCGGCCGGCGGGCTCTTGAGCCGGGCGATGACCAGCAGCATCAGCAGCACCGTGACCAGCGCCCCGCCATAGGCGAGCGCGACGGCCGATTCCGGCGTGCTCAGCCACACCAGGGCCACCGATACGGCCGCGGCCGCCGCCACGCCGAGCATGAGCGGCACAGGCGGCAGGGTCGATACCGGATGCTCGTCCTTGGCGATCATTCGCGCAGCTTCCCCGCCGTGGACCGTGACGCCGGCCGCGCCATCGCGCGTAGCTTGCGCTTGCGCCTATGCGCGACGACGAAGCGCCATACCACGCTGCTGACCAGATAGCCGAGCGCCGCCCCGACCAGTGCCAGGACGATGAAGCCGAAGATCGTCACGAGCACGGTAACCCCGACATCGGCGAACAGTTCGATGAACCAGGCCCAGCGCCCGCTGGTGATTTCTTCCTGCGCCGCGCCGCCAGTCGCTGCCAGATCGACCTTGAGCAGGAACGCGCCCAGCTTGTTTGCAACCACTGCCCAGAACGGGAAGGTGAAGGGATTGGTGATGAAGGTCACCAGCGTGGACAGCGGTACGTTGGCGCGCGCGGGCAGCGCCATGAACGCGGCCAGGAAGATCTGTCCGACCGGAATGATGAAGCTGGCGAACACACCCAGCGCAACGCCGCGCGGCACGCTGCGACGGGTAAAGCGCCACAGTTCGGGCGTCAGGAACCGGTGCGCGATCGGCTGGAGGTACTTGTTGCGCGCCATTTGCTCGCGCGTCGGCATGCGCAGGCGGAGCCAGTCCGCGAGTGCCGTTTTCGATCTGCGTTTGCTCATTGCCACGCCCTTGCCATGCGCCGCCTCATTGGCGGTTGCAAGGGCGCGGCGGAAGGGGCTTGCGACGAATGCGGCATCACTGTCGATGTGGTTAACGCAAGCGCGCAATAAAAGGGCCCGCCGGCCCGCTCATCCACGATCGCGCATCAACCGTGCCTTGTCGCGCTTCCAGTCGCGATCCTTGATTGTCTGGCGCTTGTCATGCGCTTGCTTGCCTTTGGCCAGGGCCAGTTCGACCTTGGCCCGGCCCGTCGAGTTGAAATAGACCGACAGCGGGACCAGCGTCATGCCCTTGCGCTCGACCGCGCCGAACAGCTTCTCGATCTCGCGCGCATTGAGCAGCAGCTTGCGCGGCCGGCGCGGTTCGTGGTTCAACCGGTTGCCGTGCGAATATTCGGGAATATTGGCATTCACCAGCCACACCTGCCCATCGCGGACCTCGGCATAGCTTTCCTTGATGCTCGCCTCGCCCGCCCGCAGCGCCTTGACCTCGGTCCCCTGCAGCGCGAGCCCGGCCTCGAAGGTTTCCTCGACGAAATAGTCGAACCGCACGCGCCGGTTGTCGGCGACGGTCTTCTGCTTGTCGAAAGTGGCGGGTTTGGGGCGTGCCATAGGGTGGGCGCATGTAGGTGCTGGCGGGAGAAACGCCAAGCCCTTGAAGGTTGCCCCTTGAAACGCGCTGGGCACTTCGGCAGGATTATCGAACGTTTTCAGGGGGTCGTATGAAAGTATTTCCGCATTTCGCGGCGGCATTCGCCGCGTTTTCTCTCGCATTTTCCGCACCGAGTGTAGCCGCGCAGGAACAGGTCCCGCTGGCGGCTTTCGGCGCGCTTCCGGACGTCGAAGACGCCTCGATCTCGCCCAGCGGAACGAATATCGCAATTCTGCTGACGCATGAGGGAACCCGGCAACTGTTCTTCCTCGATTCGAACATGAAGCTGATCAGCCGCCTGGCGGTCGGCGACGCCAAGGTGCGGTATTTCGATTGGGTCGGCGACGACCAGATCCTGCTCGTCACCGGCCAGACCGAAGATCTCCGGGGCTTCACCACCAACATGGCTGAATTCAACGTCGCCCGCCTGATCCCGGTCACATATAAGGGCGAGATCGAAACCGTCTTCGGCAGCTCGCGCGATTTGGTGGATGCGGTTTGGGGTAGCTATGGCACACGCTTCATCGACAATCGGTGGATGGCCTATTTCGGCGCGATCGAGTTGGAGAAGGCAGGCGGTGTTGCCAGCACCAACATGATCTGGAAGCACGGCCGCCGTTACCTCTATGGCGTCGACACCAGGGAGAACCAACCCACACGCGTTGCCACTGCCGCGCGCGAGGGCATCTCGCGCGACTGGTTGCTGGACGCGCGCGGCGAAGTCGCTGCGATGATGGATGTCAGTGCCGATGACGGCGACTGGAGACTTGCTGGTCCGCAAGGTGATGTGATTGCCAGCGGCAATGAGCGCAATGGCCGCGTCGGCCTCGTTGGCCTCGGATATGACGGCACCACGGTCATCTATTCGGAGCGTGACGAAGACAACATCACCCAGTGGTATGAAGTCCCACTGGCAGGCGGTGTGGCCACGCCGTTCTTGCAGGATGAACACGTCGACCGCCTGTATTGGGACGAGCGGACCGGCAATCTGATCGGCTATCTCGACCAGAAGAAGGGGCCCGTCTTCCGCGATCCCGCATTCCAGTCTGCGGCGACTGGCATTCGCAACGCCTTTGCCGATTTCGACATGCGGATGGTCGACTGGTCGCCGGACTTCAAGAAGGTCCTCGTCAGGACCAGTGGCAACAAGGACAGTGGCACCTGGTTCGTGGTGGACCTGACATCCGGCAAAGCCGACGCCATCGCCTACGAACGCAAGGAGCTCGGCCCCAATGAAGTCGGTGCGGTATCGACCGTCGAATATACGGCTTCGGACGGGCTTGAAATGGACGGTATCCTCACGCTCCCGCCGGGCCGTGAGGCAACGAACCTCCCGGTGGTAGTGCTCCCGCATGGTGGCCCGCATAGCTCCGATTCCGAAGCTTTCGATTGGTGGGCGCAGGCGTTTGCGTCGCGGGGTTACGCCGTGTTCCAGCCCAACTTTCGCGGATCGACCAACCGCGACGACGCTTTCAAACTGGCCGGCTACGGCGAATGGGGCCGGAAAATGCAGACCGACATATCGGATGGCCTCGCCATGCTGGCGGACAAAGGCATTGTCGATCGTGATCGCGCTTGCATCGTCGGGGCAAGCTATGGCGGCTATGCCGCGCTTGCAGGTGTCACGCTTCAGCAGGGCCTGTATGAATGCGCTGTTGCCGTCGCCCCGGTCAGCGATATTGCCGCGATGTACAACGAAGACACGCGCACGGCACAGAACCGGATTACGAAGAAACGGCTGCTCGACCAGCTCGGCCCGCGCGATCGCTGGGACGAAGTATCCCCGCGCCGGTTTGCCGACCGTGCCGATGCTCCGATCATGCTGATCCACGGCGAAGACGATACGGTCGTACCCTTCAGCCACTCGGACAAAATGGCGGATGCGCTGAAGGACGCAGGCAAGTCTTACGAGCTCGTCCGGCTGGAAGGCGAAGATCACTGGCTGTCGCTGTCGAGCACCCGGCTGCAGATGCTCGAAGCGGCCGTGGGCTTCGTCGAACGGCACAACCCGGCCGACTGACGGGTCCAGCGCAGCTGGCAAAAGCAATATGCGTCGGCAGGCGGGGCGCCATCTCGCTCTGCCGACGCATTGCTCGCTGATCTCGGTACTTTCCGGCGCGATCTTTGCTTGCAACGGTGCCCAAATCCAAACCGCCGCACGCGGAATTCTCTTGCCTTGCGCGCGTTTTGCGTGGCGGGGGGCGCGCATGAGCAGCGACGATCCGGGCGAAGCCTTCCGCCTTCACGACCAGACAATCATGCCGGGCACCTGCGCGACGGTCGCCATTCCCGTAAGCCAGCAGGTCACCGGGCTGGATGCGGCGCTGGCGCTGCGCGTCATGCATGGTTCGCGGCCCGGCCCCTGCGTCTTCGTCAGCGGGGCGGTGCATGGCGACGAAATCGTCGGCACGGCGATCATCCAGCGCCTGCTTACGCGGCTTGCCCCCGACATGCTTGCGGGGACAATCATCTTCGCCCCTGCGGTCAATATCTACGGCTTCGTCGCGCACAGCCGGTACCTGCCCGATCGCCGCGATCTCAACCGCAGCTTCCCGGGGGCAGAGCGCGGCAGCCTCGCCTCGCAGTTGGCGCATAGCTTCCTTACCCATGTGATCGACCGCTGCGCGCTGGGGATCGATATCCATTCGGCCGCGGTCCACCGCTACAACCTGCCCCAGATCCGCATCGCATCGGGCAGCCCCTACCTGTCCGAGCTAGCGATGGCCTTCGGCGCGCCGATCATCATCGAAAGCCCGCTACGGCCCGGTTCGATGCGCGCGCTCGCTGGAGACCGCGAGGTCCCGATGCTGCTGCTCGAAGCGGGCGAGGCGCTGCGCTTCGACCGATTCTCGATCGAGACCGGCGTCGCGGGCGTGCTCCGCGTATTGGCACATATCGGGATGATCGATGCCGACGACGGGCTGGCCGAAGTGCACGTGCCCGTACGATCCAGCCGGTCGAGCTGGGTACGCGCGCCGCGCGGCGGAGTTTCGCACCGCGTCCGCAAATCGGGAGACATCGTACGCACGGGAGACCTGCTGGCGCGCGTCGGCGGGCTGTTCGGCGAGGATCAGGAAGACCTCGTGAGCCCCAGCGACGGGGTCATCATCGGCCATGCGACGCTGCCGATCGTCAACCAGGGCGATGCGCTGTTTCACGTCGCCGCGGTCGACGCGCTCGACCATGCAGGCGACCATGCCGACAGCATCGTCGAGGCGCTCGCCGTCAGCGATCCGCCCTTCCCCGCCGCACCCATGCTCGACGAGGACGAAGTCTTCTAGACCAGCCCGGCGATTTCCAGCGCCTCGTCCACCGCCTTGCGGCTCGCCTCGCTCGCATTGCACAGCGGCAGGCGGACATCGGGCGAGAACCAGTCGTGCACGCGGCTGAGCGCATATTTGACCGGCGCCGGGCTGGCGTCTGAAAACATTGCGTAATGCAGCGGGAACAGGCGGTCGTTGAGCTCGCGCGCTCTCGCCAACTCGTTGGCGGCGATGGCCTCGTGAAACTCGGCGCACAGCGCGGGGGCGACATTCGCGGTCACCGAAATGCATCCCGCGCCGCCCGCGGCCGAATGTGGCAGCCACAGTTCGTCATTGCCCGACAATTGGCAGAACTCGCTGTCCAGCCCCATGCGGTGGTCGGCCACCCGCGAAAGGTCGCCGCTGGCGTCCTTGATCGCCACGATCCGGTCGGGGTGCATGCGGACGAGTTCGACCACGGTCTCATCCTCGATGTCGGTCACCGTGCGGCTGGGCACGTTGTAGAGCACGATCGGGAGATCGCTGTGTTCCGCCAGATAGCTGAAATGGGCAATCAGGCCGGCCTGGCTGGGCCGATTGTAATAGGGGGCGACGCACAGGCCCGCGGCAGCCCCGGCCTTCTTGGAAAATTGCATGTGCATCAACGCGTTGCGCGTGTCGTTCGATCCGCAACCGGCGATGACCGGCACGCGCCCGGCGGCCTGTTCGATGCACACTTCGACCACGCGGTGATGTTCGGCGTTCGACAACGTCGAGGTCTCGCCAGTGGTGCCGCAGGGAACCAGCGCCTTGCTGCCGTTGTCGATCTGCCAGTCGACCAGCTTGCGAAAAGCGGCTTCATCGAACGATCCGTCTCGAAAAGGAGTCGCCAGAGCCGGAATCGAGCCTGAGAACATTTACGGTGGTCCTGCGTTAGGGGTATGAAACAAGGCGATTTTCGGCGCATGTGCGCCACAATTCATTCAGCGCCTGATAAGGAGGGGCCGGGCACTATGTCCAGCATGGGACGAAAAACTATTTACTCGATCGCACTGCTGGCCGGTACCGCACTGGCTTTCCCCACCACTGCGCAGGCGCAGGAGGCCGGTCGCAGCAGCCTCGTGGCGCAGCAGCCGGGTCAGATGGACCAGGCGGTTGGCCAGTGGGAATATCTCACCGCGCGCGACGACCTGCCCTTTGCCTCCTATGCCGGGTTCATCACCTCCTACCCCGATTTCCCCAAGCAGGAACTGCTTCAGCGCCGCGCCGAGGCAGCACTCGACGAGGAAGCGCCCTCCCCGCAGGAGCTGGTCGGTTTCTTCGACCGGCATGCCCCGCTTACCAATAGCGGCCGCGCGCGCTACGCGCTCGCGCTGGCCTCGCTCGATCGGCCCGAAGCGCTCGAAGTGGCACGCGAAGCCTGGCGCAGCGGCACCATGAGCGGCCCTGCGGAGCTTTACATGCAGGGCCTGTTCGGCAGCCGTTTCGCGCCGGAAGATCACGACGCCCGGATGGATGCGCTGCTGTGGCAGGGCAATTACGAGGCTGCCTCGCGCCATGTCATGCGGGTATCCCCCGCTTATCGCGACACGGCGCAGGCGCGGCTGGCGCTGCTGCAGGGCAGCACGCCGCAGCAGGCAGGTCTGCGCCTTCCCACCGATGCGATGCGCGATGCCGGCTATGTCTACAATCTGACGCGCTATTACCGCAATTCCGGCCAGCCCTATGAAGCGGTCAACCTGCTTGCCAGCCGCGCCGCCTTCACCACGCCCGCTTTCGACGGGACGCAGTTCATCAGCGAAGCGCTCGCGGTCGCCAAGAGCGCAGGCGCGACGCAGGCGGTCAGCATCGCATCGAAGGTCGACGATGTGTTTGCGCCGGGCACCGATATTTCGGACGGCTCCTTCACGCTGCGCGACAAATATACCGACCTGATGTGGCTGGGCGGCACCAAGGCGCTCTGGTCGCTGGGTGACGGCGCGCAGGCCGCGCCGCTGTTCTATCGCTATGGCACCGCCGCGAAGACTCCGCTGACCCGCTCGAAGGGTTTCTACTGGGCGGGCCGCGCCGCAGCGCGCGCGGGCGATACCGAAGGCGCGCAGCGATACTGGGCCATGGCTGCCGACTATCCCGATTGGTATTACGGCCAGCTGGCGCTGAGCGAGCTCGGGCGGCCCATGCCCGGCTTTGCTGCGGTTCCGGCAGCCGACAGCGCCCAGCGCGCCGCGTTCGAAGCCGATCCGCTTACCGGTGCGCTACGGGCGATCGCGCGCAATCGCCGTGACTGGCGGACCGAACGTGCTTTCTTCGAGGCGATCGCGGACAAGGCCGACACGCCCGAGCAGATGGCGCTGGTCGGGCAACTCGCCCGCGATACCGGACTGAATGAAATGGCGGTCGTCGCGGGTCTGGTCGCCGGCGAACACGGTCTCGAAGGGTTCGAACGCATCGGTTATCCGACGGTCGAAACGCATGCAGGCGCCAATTGGACGATGGTCCACGCGATCGCGCGCCAGGAAAGCGAGTTCGACCGCAACCGCGTAAGCCATGCCGGTGCGCGCGGCATGATGCAGCTGATGCCCGGCACGGCCCGCGAAGAAGCCGGGAAAATCGGCGTGCGCTACATGTCGGCCAATCTGACCGAGAGCCCCAGCTACAACATCCGGCTGGGCGATGCCCATTTCGCCCGGTTGATGGACCGCTATGGCGGGGCCTATCCGCTGGCGATTGCCGCCTACAACGCCGGCCCCGGACGGGTGAACGAATGGCTTCGCCTCAACGGCGATCCGCGCACAGGCGCAGTCGACTGGGTGACTTGGATCGAACAGATCCCGTCCAATTTCGAAACGCGCTATTACGTCATGCGCGTGATCGGGAACGCAGTCAGCTATGCCAATATGCATCCTGACAAGTCCGCGGGTTACGAACGCGATATTCGCAATTACCTGCCAGGCTGATTTGCGCTAGGGGCGCATGCTCCATGACGCCCAAATCCAATCCCGTCACGCCCGCCGGCTATGCCGCGATGAAGGCGCGCTACGACCATTTGCTTGGCACCGAGCGACCCGAAATCGTGGAGATCGTCAGCTGGGCGGCGGGCAATGGCGATCGCAGCGAAAACGGCGATTACCTCTACGGCCGCAAGCGTATGCGCGAAATCGATCGCGAACTGGCGCATCTCGCGCGGCGGCTCAAGGCCGCCCGCGTTATCGATCCCGCCGACCAGCCGGACACCTCGCGCGCCTTTTTCGGCGCTACAATTACGCTGGCCGACGAAGAAGACATGGAACGCGTCGTGACGCTGGTGGGCGACGACGAACAGGATGCCGGCGCGGGCCGGATCGGCTGGTCGTCCCCGCTCGCGCGCGCGCTCAAGGGTGCAGCGATCGGCGATCTGCGCAGTGTCCGGCTGCCCGGTGGGGTGAAGGAATGGGAGATCGTGGCGATTTCCTATCCGCTAGCTCGCGAACATGCCGGAGCCTAGCTTGATCACGCGCAGCGGCATAAGGCTGGCGCTAACCATGCGCCGAACGCTGTTCCAGACCTGCCCTTCTTCGAAGCCGTTGCGGCTTCGCGCCGTCCTGCTCGCCATGATCGCGGGGCTGGCGCTGACGACGCCCCTGTCCGCCAAGGACAGCCTGGGCGTATTTTCCGACTGGGGCGCGTTCCGCGATGCCGCCGTGCCGCGCTGCTATGCCATCGCCATGCCCGCGGCCAGCAGGCTGCAACGCGATTT
>Ga0098069_100434_pt1 | contig 18839 bp, 16 predicted proteins | sample 27_taG_FD_92584 | JGI IMG/M metagenome (GOLD analysis project Ga0098069, IMG submission 92584) | Marine viral communities from Cariaco Basin, Caribbean Sea - 27_WHOI_OMZ | ecosystem: Environmental > Aquatic > Marine > Oceanic | place: Caribbean Sea: Cariaco Basin | collected 2014-11-09 | reverse complement strand
TGGTCCGCCGCCTCCATCGCTGAAGTTCTGCCCAATGCCTTCCATTCTGATCTGACGCCACTGGAACGGTCAGCGGACGTCATTAACTGGGATCCGATCTAATGCCTCTCAATCCTGATTACCTCATGGCACTTGAGCGCGACGAAGTACTGCATGCTTGGGATTGGCGCGATGCTGCCATATACGCTCTCGGCCTCGGCTATGGCGATGATCCTACCGATAAAGGGCAGCTCAGCTTTGTCGACAAGGCTCAGTCGCTACAAACAATGCCCGCTATCGTCAATGTGCTTGCCTATGACGGCGAATGGTTGCACGACCCCAAGACCGGGATCGATTATCTCAAGGTGGTACACGGCGAGCAGGATATGGAAATCCATAAGCCCCTGCCGATTACCGGCAGTGTACGTGCTAACACTCGGATTACCCACCTAGCTGACAAGGGCCCCGGCAAGGGTGCACTAATTGTGATGGAGCGTGTGCTCCACGATGTACAAGACGGTACCCCTATGGCCACCGTCCGCCAAACAGTCTTCTGTCGGGAAGCAGGCGGGTTCAATGGAGAAAGCGCGGCCCCAAGCCGGACGCTCCCTCTGCCCGAGCGCTCCCCGGATGGTACTATCGAGATAGCCACTCCGCCTCAGCTAGCGTTGATCTACCGGCTCTCCGGTGATCTTAATCCACTTCATTCCGATCCCGACGTAGCCCAACAGGCGGGCTTCAAGCGGCCTATTCTGCATGGCCTTTCCACCTTTGGCATTGCATGCCGAGTGCTTATCCAAACGCTTTGCGACAACGATGCCAGCCGTGTCAAAGGATTGGCGGGACGCTTTTCGGCGCCTGTTTATCCGGGTGAGATACTCGCGATCGACTTCTGGCATACCGCTCCCGGACAGGCCCTTTGCCGGGTACGGGTGCCCCAGCGCGATAGTGTTGTCTTGACCAATGCCCGCTTCGACTATGTTTCACTAAATAGGGAGGAGGGGGCGTGAGTACCCACTGTCATGTGCTGATTGCCGGGGCTTCGGGAGTTATTGGGCGCGACGCGGTACGCCGCTTCACTGCTGCAGGCTGGCAGGTTACGGCCCTCTCACGACGTGATCCTGAGCTTGACCTCCCTTACCAGCATAAGGCGGTCGACCTAACCGATGCCAGTGCTTGTGCCTCCCTTGTCGCCCAGCTACCCGACATCACTCATGTGGTCTATGCAGCAGTTTATGAAGAGCAGGGACTCGTCAGTGGCTGGCGCTCGCAACAGCAAATGTCGACCAACCTCTCCATGCTGCGCAATTTGGCCGAGCCTCTCGTCCAGCGCGCGACGCTACGTCATGTGTCGCTGTTTCAGGGTACCAAGGCATATGGTGTACACCTACACCCTATCGACGTACCCGCACGCGAGTCCTCACCACGCCACCCCCACGAGAATTTTTACTGGCTGCAGGAGGATTATCTTCGTGAGTTAGCCCAGCTCCACGACTTCGATATAACAATTTGGCGCCCTCAAGTCGTATTTGGGGATGCCTACGGTGTAGCGATGAACATTCTACCCGTACTAGGCGCCTATGCCGCACTGGAGGCTAGCATGGGGCGTGATTTAGCTTGGCCAGGTGGGCCCGGTTATGTGCTCGAAGCAGTGGATTCACGCTTGATCGCTGACGCCCTTGTATGGGCCGCTACCCATGAAGAGGCCCAGAATGAGACGTTTAATATTACCAACGGCGATGTCTTTACCTGGCCCAATGTGTGGCCCACCCTCGCCAATGCATTGGGAGCAACGCCCGGTGGCAACTGCCCCCAACGGCTAAGTGTGACTCTCCCGGAACGGGCCCATGAATGGCATCGACTGGCGACCCGTTTAGGGCTGGTACAACCTAATCTCGACCAGCTGCTAGGCCGTTCCCACCACTACGCCGATTTCGTTTTTGCTACGGGTGCCCAGCGCCCGCCTGAGCCAGCCCTGGTTTCCACTATTAAGCTACGTCAGGCCGGGTTTAGTGGCTGTATCGACAGCGAGGCAATGTTCCACCAGCTGATTGCACGACTGCAAGCCCAGCGGGTGCTTCCCACGGCCGAGGAGTTGGCAAAGCTACGTTTCTAACAACTTTGCTTGTCATCCGGCCCACATAACAATGCACAACCGAGGAAGAAACTGATGACTCAACGATGGAAACAACGCCCCGAAGGATCTAACTGGGGTGATTTCGGCCCCGACGATCAGGTTGGGCGGATGAACTTGATTACCCCCGAGGCACGGTTACGCGGTGCAAAGGAGATTCGCGAAGGCTTATCGTTTTGCCTATCTCTGCCCCTGGACTACCCCGGTGGCAATGCTCTTTTCCCCTTACGCCGTGCCCCTGTCTTTCACCACGAGCCACGTGGTGAAGGCCACAACTTTAACTATGATATGAGCGGACTCTCTTCCTGCTACTGCGATGTAATCTGCGACGATGCGGTCACACTATTTACTCAATACTCCACCCAGTGGGATGCCCTGGCACATGTAGGTATGCGCTTTGATGCTGACGGTGATGGCGTGGCCGAAAAGGTCTACTATAACGGCTACCGAGCTGGTCAAGAGATCGTCGGCCCCGATGATTCAGACACCCCCACAGGGGCCTCAGCGCTCGGCATTGAGAACCTCGCGACCACGGGTGTTCAGGGGCGCGGGGTGATGATCGATCTCGAAAAACTGCATGGCCGTGAGCGAGTATTGGTAGGCTATGACGGTCTGATGAGGGCGATGGAGGGTATGGATGTCACCGTAGAGAGCGGCGATTTTCTGTGCCTGAACACCGGCTTTGCCGAACTGTTGCTGTCGATGAACAAGCAGCCCGACGGAGAAGTATTGGCCAACTCATGCGCTGTGCTTGATGGGCGCGATGAGCGTCTGCTTAACTGGATTACTGATAGCGGCATTGCCGCCATTTGTGCCGATAATTTTGCAGTCGAAGCCTACCCCGCCCGCAAAACTGATGGGGATAAATTCCCTGCTTTGCCGCTGCATAACCACTGCTTGTTCAAGCTGGGCATTCACTTAGGCGAGCTGTGGAACTATACCGAGTTGGTGCACTGGCTACGAGCCCACCAGCGCTCAGCCTTCTTTCTCACCGCTCCACCTCTACGCCTGCCAGGTTCAGTTGGCTCGCCGCTAACCCCCATTGCCACCGTCTAAACAGGCACTGATAAAACCTGAGCCCCAACATGTATGAAAGAGTTGACGGCTCATATAGTCAGCACACAAGGCCTAAGTCCTATACGGGGCTTGGGCTTTTTAAATCCAACTTACTACGCTGTTGGCTGTCGTAATGGTTGTCATGGGCAAGGCCTTGTTTCGGCAAGCCAACTCCGCTGCAGCTGGTGTACTAGCGCCAAGATGCTGCACAGACCGTAGTTTGACCCCATCTTACTGATTACGCAACTGCGCCCCAAAAGCTGGATTGGGCTTCCAACTTTCGGGGCGCAGTTGCGTATCATATGGGCTACCCACTGCCTACCTGGGCGGTAACGCGGCCACTGCACCTGCCTCGATCAGATGGTCAATCCTCTCTTTGCTCAAGTCCAGCAGGCCGCTCAATACTTCCAGAGTCTGCGCCCCAATCGCAGGCGGGGTAGACCTAATTGTCGCGGGTGTCCGAGAAAACCGCATCGGAAAACGGGTGAGAGAAAGCGGACTGCCACCGGGGGAATAGTGCTCTTCGATCATCTGGCGGAACTGGACTTGTGGATCCTCATAGACTTGATCAACCCGGTTGATAGGACCACCCGGCACACCATTAGCCGAAAACTCTGCCAATAATTCATCCCGACGCCACTCGCATAACCGCATCGACAGCTCTGCCTCCAGCCGAGCACGGTTAGCTACTCGCGCTTCATTGGTCGCAAATTCAGGCTGTGTTGCAAACTCGTCGCATCCCAAGACCCGGCAAAGTGCCTTAAACTGGCTATCATTACCCACTGTCACAATGACATCGCCATCAGCTACCGGGAAAGCACGATAGGGCACCACGTTAGGATGCCCGTTGCCCATTGGCTGAGGTACTTTTTTACCGACCATCCAGTTCATCCCCTGATTGGCCAGAATCGCCACCGCGCTGTCCAACAGCGCTGCATCAATATGCTGCCCCTGGCCGCTCGATTCGCGCTCACGGAGTGCGGCAAGAATCGCAATGGTGGCATACAGCCCAGTAAATAGGTCAATCACCGCTACCCCGGTCTTGGTAGGCTCAGAGCCTGGGCTCCCCACCGCAGGCCCCGTCATGCTCATTAACCCGCCCATGCCTTGAATCAGAAAGTCATACCCACCGCGCTTAGCATAAGGGCCATCCTGACCAAAACCAGTGATCGAGCAGTAGACCAAGCGTGGATTAATCGCGCTTAACGCGGCGTAATCGAGACCATATTTAGCCAGCCCCCCCACCTTGAAGTTCTCAATCACTACATCACACTTGGCCGCGAGCTGCCGCACTAGCTCTGAACCCTCTTTGCTGGACAGGTCGATCGCCACCGAGCGCTTGTTACGATTGCAGCACAGGTAATAGGCACTGAATAGATCCTCGGCACCCTCACCCTCACGCAGGTAGGGCGGGCCCCAACTACGGGTATCATCGCCTTTGCCAGGCTGTTCGATTTTGATTACTTCAGCACCAAGGTCGCCAAGAATCTGTGCCGACCAGGGGCCTGCCAAAACACGGCTGAGGTCGAGCACTTTTAGACCCTGAAGCAACCCTACCGATAAGTCCTGATGATTGTTGTTTTTTGACATTCTGGGCCTTCCTAAGGTTTCATTGAGAGAAATCTAATTTCATTATCTTACTCTGCGACTCAGCAGAGGCTTGCGCGGCACGGCCGTCAGCACAGCTAGGGAGCTTCAAGTATGACCTCCTACAAACCGGTTACCGCGGTACTGCGTGCGTTCGAAGTGCTACGCGTGGTCAACCGCCTATGCCCCGCTACACTCAAAGATATCCACGCTGAAACCGGCTTCGACAAGGCCACCATTGTGCGTATGCTGCAGACACTAATTCATGCGGGCTATGTCACTCAGGACAGCGATACCGGCGCCTATATCGTGGCGGGGCGTGTTCTCCAGCTCAGTGTGGGTTATTCACTACACGACCAAGTTGCTGAAATCTGCGCACCGATTCTGGCACGTCTCAGACGCGCTATCGGCTGGCCGTCGGATTTCGCCATACGCGATGCTGAAAGCATGATCGTGGTTCAAACCACCCGCACTCAGGGGCCACTGCTGTTCAACCGTCGCCCCGGTTTTCGCGCCCCCATGCTGCTCACTTCGATCGGCCAAGCCTACTTGGCCGCCTGTAGCGACCGTGAACGCGATGAGATTCTGACTCTGCTCCAAACCGGCTCAGGTGGTAGGACTTTGACAATGCCCAATAATCTCGAACGCCGTTTGGCCACTGTCCGGCAATCCGGCTATGCCGTCATGGATAACACCTACAGCCAAGCCGAGTATGGCGGTACCATCTGGGCCATTGCTGTGCCTGTCGCCAGCGGAGGGCGCGTTTATGGTGCCCTCAATATCATGCTGTTGCGTGAGGCGGTTGACGAAGAGATGGTCAAAGAGCGTTATCTGCCTCTCCTCAAGGATGCTGCTGCCGAGCTAGAGCTTGCCTTTCACACCAGCGACTCCCTACCTACCGGCCTGTAAAGTGCGGCGGACGCCTTTCGAGCATGGCAGCGACTGCCTCTTTATGGTCTTGGGTCGCATGCGCCAGAGCCTGGAATGCCGCCGAAGTTTCCAGTATCTGGTCGAGTCGCTGGCTACCCGCCTCACGTAATAGCCGCTTGGTCATACGCACTGCATGGGTGGGATTAGCGGCAATGCGTTGTGCCAGCGCTTTAGCAGCATCGATCAACCCATCATCTGCCACGACACGTGATACAAGGCCGATCCGGAGTGCTTCTTCGGCATCTACGGAGTCTCCGGTCAGCGCCATTTCGCACGCCTTGGAGAAACCTACTACCCGTGGCAACAGCCAGGCTCCGCCATCCCCGGGTACAATACCCAACTTGACGAAACTCTCGGCAAAACTGGCATTTTGCGCAGCGACACGGAGGTCGCACATCAAGGTCAAGTCGCACCCGGCACCAATTGCCGGACCATTGACAGCCGCAATCACGGGAATCTCTAATGCTTCAAATGCAAGCGGCAGGCGCTGAATACCTTCCCGGTAGTTGCGGCGTGTACGCGCTGGCAGTTCATCGTTCAAGCCACCACTTTCACCCATCTTCTTGATATTGCCCCCCGATGAGAAGACGCTGCCTGCCGCAGTTAGCACTACCACCCGGGCGTCGGGGTCCTGTTCTGCCCGTTCTAGTGCCGCCAGCAATGCTTCAATCATAGGCTGGTCGGAAATCGCATTTCGTGTTTCTGGATCGTTCAGCGTCAGCGTTATGATACCGTTGGCATCCTGTTCATAAGTAACCAAAGACATCGTCTTCACTCCTTAAATCAGTAAGCAACTAATCAACGCAGGCCAAGGCCACGAGCAATGATGCTGCGCAATATTTCACGGGTTCCGCCACGCAGCGAAAAGCTGGGTGCCGCTAATAGCGTACGCGCCAATACGGCAGCAAAAGTGCTGTTTGGGCTACCTGTATCCACTACCAATGTACGTGCAATATCAGGTATTTCCTGCTCAACCAATGCCCCAAGATCTTTGACTATGGTCGCTTGCAGCATCGGATTCTCGCTACGATCCAGCATTCCGGCAACAGACTGGGACATATGGCGTAACACCATCACATGGCCCACTAAACGCCCTACTGCCCGCTTTGCTTCACGACTAGGTGCCTGACTCAATATCCCGACCAGCTGGGTCAGCAGAGTGAACGATGAGAGGAAACGATCCGGCCCGCTGCGCTCGAAAGCTAACTCCCCCGTCACCTGCTTCCAGCCTTGCCCTAACTCACCGACAAGTGCGCTTTCAGGTAGAAAAACATCCTCGAGCACTACCTCGTTAAAGTGGTGTTCTCCAGCAATATCGCCGATGGGATTGATCGAAATTCCGGGGGTTGTGAGATCGACCAGTAACTGGCTAGTTCCGCCGTGGCGGTCATCCGAGTTATCTGTTCGACAGAACAGGATCATATAGTGTGCATGGTGCGCATAAGTGGTCCATAGCTTGGTGCCATTAACCCTAAAGCCCCCATCCACTCGAAGTGCCCTGGTACGAATCGACGCCAAATCTGAGCCGCTATCAGGTTCCGACATGCCGATACAGAAAAAGCACTTGCCAGCCGCGATGCGCGGCAGAATGGTTTGTCGCTGCTCTTCGCTACCATAATGCAGCAGTAGTGGTGCACTCTGACGGTCGGCAATCCAGTGTGCAGCAACCGGCGCACCCGCCGCCAGCAACTCTTCCATGACGACATAGCGCTCTAGCGCACTACGCGAGTGACCTCCGTACTCCTTGGGAAGCGTCATCCCCAACCAACCCTTTTTACCCAATTGGTACGAAAATTCCGCATCAAACCCCATCCACGACTGGGCACGTTGCTCGGGGCCATAGTCATCACCCAACTGTTCGCGAAGGAAGTCACGCACTTCTGTGCGTAGTTCCGGCATGGCCATGCCGGCAGGAGGTGGCGGGAAGGAAAGCATATTCATTGCATACCTCCTACACGATCCGCAAGTAGTGGCCAGAAGTCTTCCGCCCCTCCCGCAAGACAGGTCTCGCCTAGGATTTCGGCCCAATAATTTTCATTTCCAAACTCGTCCCTCCATGCCCATAGCCGAGTAGTGAGCGGGTGAAGCTGGAACTCACGGGTATAACCTATCGCGCCATGTACTTGATGGGCGACCCAGGCAGCTTTGCCCGCAGCTTCCCCCGCACGCATTTTGGCTGCCGCCGCCAGAAGGATAAAGTTCTGTGGTTGAGTCTTCACCAGCGATAACGCAGCACCGGCCATATCAGCGCCAGCGCGTGCCGCTGCCACTTGACCAGCGAGTTCGGCAAGATTCTGCTGTATCACCTGAAAGGCACAGATAGGGCGGCCAAATTGCACACGCTCCCCGCTGTAATCGATACAGCGCTTGAGCGTTTCTTCTAACACTCCTGCCAACCCTTGAGCACGCATCACAGCACCCATTGCTTCAAAAACTTCACAACGTACGGGGGAAGTAGCAACCATCTCAGCCGCCAGAGATATATCGAAGTGGAGCGTGTCACGCGCTTCGGCCGCCAGATTATGGCCCTCCTCAATGCTCCAACCTTGCTCTATTCTCGCTATACGGCCCACATCATCAAGCACGACGACCGTCTGAGCCGCACGCCCCCAGGCTACCTCACGCACTTTCCCCTGGAGTCTCCAACCCGTGCTTTCAGATACAATTTCCACACCAGTAACCACCACAGCGGGGCCCCTCGCCAACGACAGCCCGGCCGCTGCCAGTAGATAGTTCGCCAGCATGGTTTCCGCAAGCGGTACAGGTAAAGCATGAGCGCCGACCAACCGGATGATCGGCAAGGCCTCCAGCGACTCCAGCCCAAAGCCTCCCTCCTCTTCGGATAAAAGAGCGAGTGGGAATCCAAACTCCTCTATCGCCTCCCAAAGTTCACTCTGCCATGCCACAGCCCCATCCACTTGGCGCTGAGGCAAGGCAGCAAAGGCTGCCTTGGCATGGTCCGCAAATAACCTATTTGCTGTATCAAAGATCATCTCACTCATAACGAGCACTCTCTTTACTTGTATAATTTTGTTATATAAGGACTTTCTGAAATTTTTGCGTTTTTGATGTTGCTTTTATAGAAAATTTCACTAGATGAAATTTAGGTTCAAAAATACAATGTAGTTAAATCACATTCACAGAGAAATCGTCAAACTCTTCAATTTCACCTGGTGAAATACTGTTCTTCATTATTCAAACAGGTACTAAAAAAGCCCAGATACTTACGGTACCTGGGCTTTCATGGATCGCATGGGGCCGTCGGAGGCTTCAACCTTGGAAGGATAGAACTGTGAACAAGACGAAACGGCATACCCGCGAGGAGTGGCAGTAAGCAGTGCGATAATTTTCAATCACTAGTCTGGCGTACTTACTACGCCAGTTGTAGAAGGTGCCGTTGGAAATGCCTAGCTTACGATAAAGGTCTGGAGTGCCCCAGGTTTCTGGACACGTCGAAGCCTCACGCTAAGGCTGTCTCGAAAGCGCCTCTGGGCTCAAGCCTCGGATTAGTGTGAGGAGAGGACATTACCGAGCTTCGGAACTATAGGCTGGTTATCATTATACTTGTGCCTCCTTCTCGCGATGGTCATCAGCTTCGAGTCCCGCGGTAAGCTGTACTAGCCTTGGATAGCAGCAGTTGCAAGTGCCATTCTGACGTACTGGTATTTGTCGCCTATTTGCATTTAATGGTAAGAGTTCTCTTGGAAGGTTTGTTAACCATCTTTCAGCGGCCAGTCCCTCGTTGTAGAGCAGCCATGAGTTACATCAACCTTACCGAATAGAATCAGCCGCTTTCCAATACTTGGTGCCTCCAAGTAAAAGAGTCAGGTGCATAGCACTTTCGCGCAAAGACTCTTCCATCATTTTGAGACGAGCTTCGGTGAAACGAGTGACTGGGCCAGACAGCGTCAGGGCACCTGTGAGACCTTCGATTTCTGAGAAAACTGGCATTGCCATGCCTGCTGCTGCAGGGTCTCGTTCTCCGTAACTGATACGGGGCATGGCAGATAGCAGCTCATTGAGTCGTGAATCATGAATGGTGATATTGTCAAAGTCTTTGAGAACCTGCCCTGCGGCGCCTTTGCCGAGGGGTAAAAAATCTCCTTCGCGTACTTGATCTCGTACGTTGTGTCCTGATTCTTCGCGAAAGAGACAAAGTCGAGACTCACCCTCGCGACGGAAAAGTGAAGCACTCTCATCCGCAGCTTGGACAAGCTTGCGAAGCGCCGGCCTAACCAGACTTTCCAGTCTCAACGAGCTTTGGTAGGTCGAGCCGAGCCGCATCAGCACGGCTCCTAGGGAATAACTCTTGTCCTCGTGCCGCACTACAAGCCCTCCGTCCTCAAGCGAATTAAGCATTCGCGTCAAGGTGCTTTTGTAATAACCGGAGCGTCTCGACAGTTCAGCCAGACTCAGCGTCATTTCTTCTTTTGTGAAGCATTTTAATACCACTATCGCCCGGTCAATGGCCTCCACCCCCCGAGTTGTTCTTTCACTAGCATTCTTGGCCCGTCGCGGCATAGCTATCCCTCCATTTATTTATTAAGTCTAAATAATTTTAAATAAAGGCGTTGCCTATCTCCTGAACGAGAGTTGCGAATCTCGAAAAGAGACGCTATAGTACTAACTATAGGCATGCCATTCTATCAGTTAGAACAAGGGGGCGCAAGTGCAAAAATACCAACTCTACATAGGGGGGGAGTGGAAGGATCCAAGTTCGGGAGAATGGTTTGAGACTATTGAACCATTCTCGGGTAACGCGTGGGCACTGATTCCGAGGGCGAATAAACAAGATGCTGATGCCGCTGTACAAGCTGCAAGGTTAGCCTTTGAATCTTCCGGGTGGGCGGATATAACAGCGACACAACGTGGCGCGATGTTGCGAAAGCTAGCATCCCTGATAGAGCGAGACGCCGAACACCTTGGCCGTATTGAGCAGCGTGATAACGGTAAGTTGATTACTGAAGTCAGTGGGCAGGTAAAAGGGGTGGCGCAATGGTTTTACTATTATGCTGGGCTGGCAGATAAGGTAGGTGGGCAAGTTATTCCGATCAATAAGCCTGGTGTTTTTAACTACACCAAATACGAACCCTTAGGTGTCGTGGTAGCCATAACCCCATGGAACTCCCCCTTGGCATTGACGGTCTGGAAAATGGCTCCCGCCTTGGCCGCTGGAAATACAATTGTCATCAAACCTTCCGAATACACATCTGCCTCACTACTCGAGCTTGCTAAGCTCGCTGAAGAGGCGGGGTTTCCAAAAGGGGTGGTTAATGTCATAACAGGGTTTGGTTCCGAAGTTGGTGAGCCGTTAGTCAAGCACCCTCTTACAGCGAAGGTCGCCTTCACGGGAGGCGACTCCGGAGGACGTGCCGTAAACATCGCAGCGTCCGCAAATTTTAAAAAGGTTACGCTCGAATTGGGCGGAAAATCACCCAATATTGTGTTCGATGATGCCGATCTGGATCAGGCTGTCAAAGGCGCAATAGCCGGAATTTTCGGTGCGGCAGGTCAGACATGCATGGCTGGCTCCCGCTTGCTACTGCAAGAGTCTATTCATGACTCTTTTCTTGAGCGCCTCATCGAGACAATGAAGCAGGCGAAAATAGGTGATCCTTCCAAAGAAGAAACTCAAATAGGTCCGCTAGCCACCCGTGCTCAATGGGAGAAAGTGCTGCATATGATTGAGATGGGTAAGGCTGAAGGGGCGCGCTGCGTTTTGGGGGGAAATGCATTAAGTGGTCCTGAGTACGGCCAGGGACAGTTTGTGGCACCTACGATTTTTACTCATGTGACAAACGATATGCAGATCGTTCGCCAGGAAGTTTTCGGTCCTGTGCTATGTGTCTTCTCTTTCAAAGACGAGACTGAGGCACTAACTATTGCCAACGATACCGAATATGGGCTTGCTGCTGCCGTCTGGACAAAGGATTTGCATCGCGCTCTGTATTGTGTCGACCGCCTGGAAGCAGGAACCGTATGGGTCAACAACTATCGGTCTACTAGTTTCGCTTCTCCTTTCGGTGGCTACAAGCACAGTGGAGTCGGCCGTGAAGGGGGTGTAGATGCCATCAAGGAGTACTTACAGACAAAAAGTGTATGGATAACTACTCAGCCCAATCGTAGCAACCCGTTCGTACTGGGCTGAGGAGGCGAAATGGAAAATCCTAAACTGAATGAAATTCAGGATTGGTGGAATACAAAAATTATTGACATCCAGCCTGGCATTATAAGAGTGAGAGGCTATCCAATTGAGCAGCTCATCGGCAGTGTCAGTTTTCCGCAAATGATTTGGCTGATGTTGCGTGGCGAATTGCCATCGGCGAACCAAGCATCGCTGTTGGAAGCGGCATTAGTTGCTGCGGTGGATCATGGGCCACAAGCTCCGTCTATATCGATGGCGCGCATGGCCATGACATGCGGTGTGCATATAAATAATGCCATGGCATCTGCAATCAATGTTCTAGGCGACGTGCATGGCGGCGCTGGACAACAATGTATGCAGCTTTATCACGAAGTGGCCGAGCTTGAAAATTTAAGCGCTTCGACCTTAGAGGCAGCCAGACAAGTTGTGAATGAGCGACTCTCTAATAAGAGAATGATAGAAGGATTCGGTCATCGCTTTCATCCTGAAGATCCGCGATCTGACCGCCTATTGAGGATCGCTGAAGACGCCGTGCAGAAAGGTACCATTTCAGGTCGTTACGTTACGATTGGAAAGGCGGTAGAGGCTGCTCTTCGTGAAGCAAAAGGCAGTCAGCTGATACCTATGAATATCGATGGGGTCACTGCAGTTATCTATGCAGAACTGAAATTTCCCATCGAGCTTGCACGTGGATTATTCATTATCTCACGCTCTGTTGGCATTCTTTCTCATGCATGGGAGCAATCCCAGCAGGGCGAGAGAATCAAGGGTCCTATGCCTCCATCAGTTTCTTATCGCTATGATGGCCCCGAGCCTAGGAAGTTAGTAGAGAACTCTGATGAACAATAAGAATACACACCCCCTTGAGGGGATTTGCGTCCTGGATTTCGGCCATACCGTTATGGGACCTTCCTGCGGAATGGTTCTTGCTGATCTGGGTGCAGAAGTCATTAAGATCGAGCCTGTCGGCTCAGGTGATCCAACTCGTAATCTTGCTGGTTTTGGTACGGGATACTTTGGTTACTTCAATCGGAATAAGAAGAGTATTTCTATCGATCTAAAGAGTGAGGCTGGAAAACAAGTCATAGATCGTCTCTTGTGCCGGGCAGATGTACTGATAGAAAATTTTGCCCCTGGCACGATGGATCGGTTGGGTTTGGACTTTGAATCTGTGCGTTCGGTAAATGAGCGGTTGATATATGCCAGTCTGAAAGGTTTCATGGACGGTCCCTATCAGGATAGGCTGGCTCTTGATGAAGTTGTTCAGATGATGAGCGGCTTGGCCTATATGACGGGACCCAGCGGAAGGCCACTGAGGGCAGGCACCTCAGTTGTAGATATCACCGGTGGGCTTTTTGCTGCCATCGGCATTCTGCTTGCCTTAAGGGAGCGTGAAGAAACAGGGCGAGGAACGCTCGTTAAGAGCGCTCTTTTCGAGTCCACCGTATTTCTTATGGGGCAGCATTTAAGTTATGCCGCTCAGAGCGACAGGCCAATTCCTCCAATGCCCGAGAGAGTATCAGCATGGGCCATCTACGAAACTTTCGAGCTAGCTGACGGCAAACCACTCTTCGTGGGAATAACAACAGATAATCATTGGGTACGTTTCTGCGAAGCAATCCAGCGAAATGATCTCAAAAACGACCCATTATTTTCTACTAATAATAAACGTATTGAAGCTCGTCCAGAACTATTGACCATCCTTAAACCAATGTTCCAGTCTATGACGCTAGATGAGGCGGTAGCCATATGCACTCGTGCACGCATCCCCTTCGCTCCTGTCAACCACCCAGAAGATCTTTTCAATGATCCTCATTTGGCCGCTACTAACGGACTATTACCAACACGCCTCCCCAATGGCGTAACCACCAAGCTCCCCCGTCTGCCAATCTGGATGGAGCATGCAGATTTTGGCATTCGAAATGATCCTCCTTGTGTAGGCGAACATACCCAAGAGCTGCTCTCTTCTCTGGGGTTGTCTGATAACGAAATTGTTCAGCTGCACGAACAAGGTGTAATTACTTTAGCTAGCAAATAAAACTATAAACTTCACATTAACAATAACGAGGTTAAAGAAAATGGAATACGGTAGCGAATTCGACTTGGTTGTCATCGGTAGTGGAATTGCAGGGCTATCAGCAGCAGTTACTGCATTACAACGTGGTCTTAGTGTGGTGGTGCTTGAACGCTCCACTAAAGAGGACTTCGGTGGGAATACACGCTGGACTGAAGCCTATATGCGAATGAAAAATGACTCAGAAATAGCCGATGACTTTGAAGAACATTTTGCAGAGAATGCCGGCTGGAATCTCGATCCAAATATTCTGAAGGCTTTCAATTCGAGTCACAAAGAGTGGCCTGACTACGTCAAGTCACATGCGTTGCCTGACCCCGAGTTGATCTCGACGTTTGCTGAGAAGGTTCCTCCTACTATCGAGTGGCTGAAGAGCTTTGGTCTCAAGTTTGGGCCTCAGCCGATTTATTTATTGACGCAGAACACTACACGTATTGCCGCCCAGGGCGGTGGTCTTGAGCTCATCGAACGCTTGGCAGAAGAAGCTGACAAGCTTGGCGCTACCAGGATGTACCGTACCACTGCTATCGATTTACTTCAGACGATAGAAGGTAGCATTAAGGGTGTTGTGGTACGGGACCCTGAGGGCTGCCAGAAAAACCTTATGGCCAAAAACGTAGTCGTTGCGAGCGGTGGCTTTCAGGGTAATTCTGAAATGATGACACGCTATTTAGGCAATCGCGCTAAGCACTTACGTCCCGTAGCGCGAGGCGGTTATTACAATCGAGGCGAAGGCATTAAAATGGCCCTTGATATCGGTGCTGCTCCCGCTGGAGAATATGGCTCCTATCACGCGGAGCCCGTCGACCCTCGTTCGCAGCAGGCCGAAGCCGTCATTTTTATTTATCCATACGGAATATTAGTAAATAAGCATGCACAGCGCTTTATTGATGAAGCCCCAGGTACAGTAGATGCCCATTACGACAATATTGGACGAAGCATAGGTGAGCAGCCGGATGGCATTAGCTGGGTCATCTTTGATGCTCAAGTTGAAGACGTGCCTCGCTGGAAGACAAGTATAAGGTCGGATATCCCCCCCTATGAAGCCGACTCAATCGAAGCACTTGCTAACGAGATAGGTCTTTCTCCCCAGCAGTTAAAGAATACTATTAACACGTTCAATACCGCGTGCCCTAATGCTTCGGGTGATTTTACACCTTTCGAAGTTGATCACAATGCAACTACAGATATTCAGCCCTGCAAATCGAATTGGGCTCGACCAATTGTACGTCCGCCATTTAAGGCTTATCCCATTATTTCATCGGTATGTTTCACCTTTGGTGGGCTCAAAGTTAATACCAAGGCACAAGTTCTTGACAACGATGGGAAAGTTATCTCTGGGCTGTACGCTGCTGGCGAAACAGTGGGGATATATCATGGTGTTTACACTGGGTCTACTTCTGTACTGAGAGGTGCCGTTTTTGGCCACTTGGCGGGCGAATATGCCGAAAAGTAGGCATTGGAGATCTGCCGCCGCGCACCGCGGCATAGTAAATAACGGGGCTTAAGGGCGCTAAACGCTAAAAGTATAAACGAGGCCATAATAATGAGTTGGATCGAAAAAATGCTTAATTATGCATCCAAGGCGCTATTGGCAGTGACAATGCTATGCCTCGGCCTAATGATGGCACACGTGATCGCTGATGTTGTACTCTCAGGTTTATTCAGCCAGCCCATACCTGGTACTTCTGAAGTTGTAGCTTATTATTATATGATTGGTGCCGTTTTTCTTCCTATACCTCTTGTCGAGATGCGCAGGGCGAGCATACAGGTGGATCTTTTCTATAATATAGTTAACAACAACATTAAAAAAATAATGTTAGTAGCAGCTTACCTCGCGCAGTTTGTTTTTTTCATATTGATGGCTAGGCAGACAGGGTTAGATGCTTTTGAGTCTTTTATAAAGAGTGAATATGTCCAGAGTCAAATACAAATTTACGTGTGGCCTGGAAGATTTTTCTTACCTCTAGGTTTTGGTCTTGGAGCAATTATAAGTCTATTCCATCTTATTAAATATATAATTTCACCAGCTTGGTCGTCGAGAACAAGAATTTCTTCTGGACAATAATAGATCACATAAAGAGGAAATATAATGGATAGAATTGATATTGGTGTGATTGGTATAGTCGTCGCTTTGTTACTATTAGCTATGCGCGTTCAGGTTGGGGTGGCTTTAGGCATCGTTTCGTTTATTGGCATTACTTGGCTGACTTCTATTAAGGCTGCGTGGGGAATATTATCATCGATTCCCTACGACTTTGTGGCGCAATGGAGCTTGAGTGCTATCCCAATGTTTTTACTAATGGGGTATTTGGCTGCTAGCGCAGGACTAACCAATGGAATATTTAAAAGTGCCAATATACTTCTGGGAAAAGTACCGGGAGGTTTAGCTTCCGCTACGGTAGTCTCATCCGCCCTTTTTGCTTCTGCATCCGGTTCAAGTGTGGCAACGGCTGCTGCTTTTTCCAAAATAGCTGTTCCAGAAATGCTTAAAGCAAAGTATAGCCCCTCATTGGCGACTGGTGCTGTGGCAGCTGCTGGAACGTTAGGATCACTGATTCCACCAAGTGTACTAATGATTCTATATGGCATATTCACTGAGACATCTATAGGTGCGCTATTTGTTGCAGGTGTCATTCCAGGTGTGCTATCGGCACTAGTTTATATTGTTATGATAACGGCTAGGGCAGTTAGGACTCCTGATATCGCGCCTAGAAACAATGCTGTATATACAGTGCAGGACAAGAAATCAGCCTATAAAGATATATGGCCGTTACCAGTGCTCATCTGTGGTGTTCTTGTTGGTATCTTTACCGGTACTTTCTCGCCCACAGAGGCAGGAGCGATTGGAGCAGGTCTGGCTATCATTATAGCCTTGGTCAGACGCTCCTTATCGGCTGAAGTAATTAAGAGGGCCATGATAGACACTGCCATAGGTACTTCTACGATCTTTATTGTCGCGATAGGGGCATCTATGTTTGCGGCTTTCATGTCGCTGAGTACACTTCCCAGCCAATTGGGTGCATTTATGCTCAGCTCATTGGAGAGCCCGATGGCGATTATTTTAACGATTGCATTGATGGTCATTGTTTTAGGTATGTTTGTAGATGGGATATCACTTCTATTGTTGACCATTCCTATTGTAATGCCGGTATTAAATGGCTTAAATGTTGATATGATATGGTTCGGTATCTTGATGATTAAGATGCTGGAAATCGGCTTAATTACGCCTCCTGTTGGCATGAATGTCTATGTGATCAAAAGTTCCTTAGGCAACGCGGTCGAACTAAACGATATATTTAAAGGAGTTTGGTGGTTCTTGCTGATGGACGTATTGGTCTTAGTTATGATCATTATTTTTCCTTCGATTGCTCTATTCTTACCAAGTTTAATGCTGTAACAAGCATATCAAGGGGAGTTGAACCCCGTTCACAAGAGTAAGGAGATATACAATGAAAAATAAAATATTTCTAACCGGAGTAATGGTGACGTTGTTAGGTGGGATTAGTTATGTTCAAGCTGCTAATTTCACCGCCACTAGTCCGTATGCAGAGTCTCACGCCATTACTCAGTTCAAGCTCAACTCCTTTTCTGAGAGGGTCGCTGAAGGGACAAATGGTGGGATTAATTTTGATGTCCATTCTGGAGGCGTGCTTCTATCTTCCAGCAGTGCACTTTCAGGGATTTCTGACAGCGTTTCTGACTATGGACATGTTACTGGGGCGTACATGCCCTCGGACATTCCCTACGATAACGTGCTGAACGATCTTGCTTTTGTCGCAGATGACCCCATGGCAGCTGCGCTTGCAGTTACCGAAATCAAGCTCAATAATGAAATACTTCAGAAAGAATATAGAAACAATGAGGTCGTTTTTGGATCCGGTTATTCTCTTACTAACTACTATCTGATCTGTAGTGAACCAATCAGAAATGCTGATGACTTGAAAGGCAAGCGTATTCGGACAGGCAGTAGCGCACAGATAAAATGGGCACAGTCTATGGGGGCAATCTCCGTTAGTGTTCCTGCTACTGAAATATACACGGGACTGCAGCGTGGTAACATCGATTGTTCTCTTGGCGATGCTACCTTCTTGACTTCTAGCTTCATGCTTCAGGAAGTGGCAAAGCATGTGACTCTGCTCTCCCTTGGAACCCACACATCTGGTGGAGAATTCTTCAACCGCGATTTCTGGTCTGATCGAAGTGAAGAGGAGCGTCGTCTTCTTCTTTCGGAACTTGCCCATGCCATTGCAGAATTGCAAGTCGATTGGGCGCGACAGGCGAAAGACGCTCTTAAAGAGGCCGAAAACAATGGTGTTGAGCTAATTCAGCCGAGCGAAAGCCTTCAGTCTTCTCTTTCTACCTTCGTGGAGAATTTCGTTGCTGAGCTACCAGAGACCGCTATGCAAGAAAGAAGAGTAGAAGACCCTACCCAGCTTATTGAGCAATATCTAAGTGTTGAAAAGCAGTGGAAGGAGCGCCTTGAGGGAGTTGATCGTACAAATATCCAAGAGGTTGCTAACCTTATTCAAGAGAACCTTTATGATAACATCAATTTAAGCCAGTACGGTTTGTAAAATCCGAACCTTGAGATGATATGTTGTCAGGCTTTTAAAAATGGTGCAGCTGTAGGTATATGCAAACGTTCTAAGCAGAACTAAGCCCACCTAGCAGTTGTGCCACTTTACAGTTCTATTAATTGTCCTTCTAATTTTTTGAATTAATTTTAATGCATGGCTATAAATAGTGGGCTCATAAAGAATCAATTAATAAGCAAACGGGAAAGCTATGAAAGTACTCGTCGCGGCGAAACGCGTCATCGACTACAACGTCAAAATCCGCGTCAAAGCGGACCATTCTGATGTGGACCTTACCAACGTCAAAATGGCCATGAACCCCTTCTGCGAAATTGCCGTGGAAGAGGCGGTGCGCCT
>Ga0098069_100432_pt1 | contig 18914 bp, 19 predicted proteins | sample 27_taG_FD_92584 | JGI IMG/M metagenome (GOLD analysis project Ga0098069, IMG submission 92584) | Marine viral communities from Cariaco Basin, Caribbean Sea - 27_WHOI_OMZ | ecosystem: Environmental > Aquatic > Marine > Oceanic | place: Caribbean Sea: Cariaco Basin | collected 2014-11-09 | reverse complement strand
CGGTCCCCAGACGAACCCTTCGAACAGCGTCGAGAGGATCATGGCCACAACCGGGACAATCACCGAGCTGTAAGCCGCCTTCCCCGCCCCGACCTTGCGGACGAGGCCGTAATAAAGCGGGAAGGTGACGACCGATCCGGCGAGGCCGAGAAACAGGATACCCATCGTGTAGGATAGTCGGGGATCGAATTGGGGCGGGCCTGCCGTCGCCAGCGCAAAGACGGTGTTGATCAGCACGCCGATCGTCATCGCCCATGCAAGGAGCGCAAGGAAAGGCTGCTTTTTCGCGCCCTCCATTGCCTGCGTGATATTGGCTGCGCTGGCCGAAAGGATACCGCCAACCGTTAGGCCAGCCCCGAGCAGCACCTGTTGCAGTGTTGCCGGCGAAGAACGCCATTCATGCGCGAACAGCAGCGCGACACCGATCGCCGCAATCAGCGACCCGAGCACGAATGCACCGGTGATGGATTGGTGCAGGAAGATCCGGCCCAGGACGGCATTGGGCACCACCAGCAAGGCGAACATCACTGCGACCAGGCCCGAGGTGATATAGGCTTCGGCATTGTAGACGAACGCGAAGTTGAGCGTGAACTGGAAGAGGCCGAGCAAGGCCGCCCAGCGCATCCCCCCCGGGACCAGCAGCAGCGGTTCGCGGCGCAGGGCGGCAAGCGCGAACATGCCCAGCGCGGCGATTACGAAGCGGTATGAGATCGACCAGCTCGCCGGTACGCTGGCGATCTGGTCGCGAATGACCAGCCAGGTGCCGCCCCAGATCAGGCTGACAATCACGAAGGCGATGAAATTGCGCGGGGTAAACAGGCTCTCGGCCTCGGCAGGCGCGCTCATAGGCTGGCGATGGCCCGTGCCAGCGCAGCGGCCGCGGCGTCGCGCGTGTTCCAGGCAGTGACGAAGCGCGCCGCATCTGCACCCCAGTCGTAAAAGCCGAAGCCTTGTGCGCGAAGCACATCACGCTCGTCAGCTGTGCAGCGTACGAACACTTCATTGGCTTCGACCGGATGCATCAGCCGCGTTTCGCACGCGCGTGCGATCTCCTGCGCGGCGGCATTGGCGTGCCGGGCATTGTCCAGCCAGACCTCCCGCTCGAGCATGGCGTGGAGTTGCGCGGCGAGAAAGCGTCCCTTCGACTGGAGGTGCCCTGCCCGCTTGCGGCGATAGCGCGCGACATCGGCGAGCTCCTGATCGAAGAATACGATCGCCTCGGCGCTCATTCCGCCGTTCTTGATAAAACCGAAACTGAGCGCGTCGGCCGCTCCGACCGCGTCCCCGGGCGCGCAATCGAGGAACGCGACCGCATTGCCGAACCGTGCGCCGTCCATGTGCAGGCCAAGCCCGCGTTCTCGCGCCAGTTCGGCGATCGCGGCGATTTCATCCGGTCGGTAGACGCAGCCATATTCGCTCGGCTGCGTGATCGAGATCGCATGCGGCTGAACCTGGTGGACATCGTCGCGGATCGGATCGACCGCTGCACGAATGGCCTCCGGCGACAGTTTGGCGCCAGTGCCTTCTGCCAGAATCAGCTTGGCCCCGTGGAGGTAAAAACCCGGCGCACCGCCTTCATCCATTTCGATATGCGCTTCTTCATGGCAGACCACCGCTCCGTGGGGCGGGACCATGGTGGCGAGCGCGAGGCAGTTCGCTGCGGTTCCGGTGCCTGCCCAGAGTACCGTGCATGGGCGGCCGAACAGCTGCGAAAACCGGTCGTCCAGCGCCGCGCTCAACCTGTCGCCGTCATAGGGCGAATCGGGCTCGTCGGCGGCCTTGAGGGCGTCCCAGACCGCAGGGTGCACTGCGGCTGTATTGTCAGAGAGAAACAGCATCGGAACCCCTTAGACAGGGGAACGTTGCTTGCCCAGAAGGGAAACTTTCGCACATGGAAAACGACGAAATTGTAATCGAACGCCACGATCACACCACTCATGGCGAATATCTGGTAAGCATCGGCTCGGGCGATGCAGCCGGGAAGCTCACATGGACGCAGCGCGGCGGTGCCCGCGATGCCCAGCATACGATCGTACCGCCGGAACTTCGCGGACAGGGTATCGCCGGGCGGCTGGTGGATGCGCTGGTGCGCGATGCCCGGCGCGAAGGCTTCAAGATCATTCCCAGCTGCTCTTACGTCGCCGCGCAATTCGATCAGCATCCCGAATGGGAGCCGCTGCGCGCCTAGCAGCCGGTCGGCGTGGCCTCACCGATCTGTGAAAAGTCGTTCGCAGCCATGCTGTCGAGCATTGCCGCACGCACCCGCTCGGCTTCGGCCACCGACAGCCCGCGCAGGCGCAAATTCCCGCCGGCCAGCCCAAAGCGGACGTCGGCATAACCGCGTAGCCGGGCCAGCGGATGCTGCACCAGCTCGACCGATTGCAGTTTATGCCGCGCGGCGATGGTCATGCTGGGCGCCAGCCATCCGCGCCGCGTATAGAGCCGATCACGATCGAGCGCATGGCGAGTCCAGTGCCAGGTAAGGAACTGGTCGAACGCAATCGCTCCGCCACCGAGAATGGTTGGCACGATCGCCAGCTTCCAGTGCCCCAAGGCTAGGGCTATCCCGGACAGGACAAGCATCGCCGCCAGCCCCAACAGGAAGGCATCGATTCGGTGGGCCGGTGCCCCGCGATGCCAGTCGGAGCTTTCCTCGGGCAGCGCGAACCCCGTTTCGCTTACGACGCGCGCAATTTCATCCATCCGTCCGAAGGGGACGGCGTCGTGATTCGCGGATCCACTATCGCTCGCAAGGCTGACAGCCTTGAGCGCATGGAAGCCGAACAGGCGCCGCACCATTCCCGTCCGCACCCGCAGCGCCTGGATCCGGTGGGTCGGCATGACCAGATCGGTTCGCGTCAACAGCCCGCGCCGCCGCCGCAGACCCTTGTCGGTTCGTTCCAGCCGGAACCCCCATTCGCGCAAGACCGTCCGCACCACTCCGCTCGCCACGCCGATCAGAAGCAACGCCAGGGCCGCGATCAGGGCGCCCAGGACCTGTGCGTGGATCCCCAGCCCCGCGAGCCATGCGCCAGGGCCGGAAAGCTGGTCGCCCCAGGCCCGCCAATCCGAAATGTCGCGCCAGCCGCGCCAGTCCCAGATTTCGAAGGGAAGCAGGAAATCGAACTGCTGCGCCACGCCTGCCGCGACCGCGACGACCACCAGCGAGAATTCGAACAGACCGAAAGTGACGACCCGTCTGGGCGACATGGCGTACAGCAGATGCGCGGTGTTGGCCTCGGCAAGTTCGTCCTCGCCGGTGGGCGCAGCGGAAGCTCCCGGCCCTTCGCGGCGCGAACGCACCAATTCGCGCAGGCGTTCGCCCTCGCTTTCGCGCAGATAGGCGAGCGACAGGTCGTCACCACCGCCCGCGCCGGTTTCGAAACGCACCTCGACCAGTCCGAACAGCCGGGGCAGCGGTTTCTGCTCGAGGCTGACGTCCTGGATCCGTTCGTAAGGAACGGACCGTGCCGCGCGCGACAGAACGCCGCTTTCCACCCGGATATCGGTGTTCCCGACAGTATAGGTCAGCCGGGTCCAGCGCAGATAGGCGAACAGGAGATTGCCTCCGCCCGCCACCAGCACCAGCGGCACGAAATACAGCAGCAAGTCGCCCAGATCGCCTTTATCGAGGATGGCGAAAGCGCCGACGATTATCGGCAGGACCAGCTGACCAAGCATCGCGATCGCGCGCACCGCGAAGGTGCGGGGATCGGTTCTGAGCGCGTCGTTCCCGGCCTCTTCGTTCACTGCGTGTCGCGCCTGATCGCAGCGCGGATTTCCTCGCGCATGGCCACCGCGTCGCCATGGCTGAGCCCGGGCAGCGCAACCGAAGCGTTGTGCGTGCCCGCCGTGTGCACCGTGAGCGTGGCGAGATGGAAGACGCGCTCCAGCGGTCCCTGGCCGACATCGATATGCTGGACGCGGCCGAAGGGCACCACGGTATCGGAGCGGAAGATCACGCCGCGGACCACGCGCAACCGTTCTCCGGCGAGAGAATAGCCGCGCGCATGATAGCGCCGCAGCGGTACGCGGATCAGCGCATAGGCCGCCACCGCCAGAGCGGGGAGCCAGACCACCCCGGTCCATCCCGGGATGGCCACTTCCGCGATCGTGACTGCCGCCAGCAAGACCAGCGCGGCGATCGCCAACTGAACGCGCAGCAGCGTCTTGTAGGCGGGGTCGAGCGGGGTAAGGTCGTCGGCGGCATCCATGGCGTTCTAGTTAGGCAATACAGTGGGGCTATTCAATCTGGTTTCGCGGTCCGGGTGCGCTATGCCGTACAAAAGGGAAAGGTAGAGGCATGGATATTTCCAAACTGATGTTCCGCGACGACCTGATGGAAGGCGAGCGCATCCTGATAACCGGGGGTGGCACCGGGCTGGGCCGCGAAATGGCCGAAGCCTTCCTCAAGCTCGGCGCCGCGGTGCATATTTGCGGACGGCGGCAGGGCAAGCTCGACGACACGGCGAGTGAACTCATGCAGCGGCACGGCGGAACGGTTCACGGCCATGCCTGTGACATCCGCGACCCGGACGCGATCCATTCCATGGTCGATACGATCTGGAGCCACGGTCCGCTGACCGGCGTGGTCAACAATGCGGCGGGCAACTTCATCAGCCGCACCGAGGACCTGTCGGTCGGCGGTTTCAACGCCATCAGCGATATCGTCTTTCGGGGCAGTTTCTATGTCACGCTCGACATCGGCAAACGGCTGATCGCCGAAGGTCGGCGCGCAAGCTTCCTGTCGATCCTCACCACCTGGATTTGGAACGGCGGACCCTTCGTGGTGCCCAGCGCGATGAGCAAGGCCGGTCTCAACGCGATGACCCAGAGCCTGGCGGTCGAATGGGGGCGCCACGGATTGCGCTTCAACGCGATCGCCCCGGGGCTGTTTCCCACCGACGGGATGAGCGCGCGACTGTCACCCGGGGGGCGCGGTGGCAATGCGCACGAAGACACCAATCCGATGGGCCGCCACGGCGAAATGCACGAACTGGCCAATCTGGCGGTGTTCCTGATGGGACCGGGTGCCGAATGGCTCAACGGCCAGACCATCGCCATCGACGGCGCCGGGTACCAAGCGACCGGCGGAACCTTCTACGGCGCGCTCAAGGACATGGGCGACGAGCAGTGGGAGGCGATGCGCAGCATGATCAAGGGGACGAATGCCGCGGACAAGGCCGAACGCACGGCATGATGCGCAAACGGCCTCCTGACGCGGGGGCGGCCCCCGGGACCGGGGACGAAGATATGGGAAATGGTGCTGCTGGGGAGGATTGAACTCCCGGCCTCACCCTTACCAAGGGTGCGCTCTACCACTGAGCTACAGCAGCACATCTCGCCCCAGAAATGCCGTCGGGGTGGAGGCGCGCGCTAATGGCAGACGCGCAGCATAAGTCAACCTTCGCTTGAGCGGAGCGGCAAAATTGGCGAAAGCTTGCGTCATGGACAGCCCAGACGACAAGTTGAGCCGCGAAGAGCGCCTCGCCGCGAAACTTCGCGAGAACCTGCGCCGCCGCAAGGGCCAGGCGCGCGAAATCCGCGAATCGGACGACCACCCCCTTTCCAAGGGCGATGCGGGCAGCTAACGCGCCTTGCTCCTAGGGGAATTACGGGAGCTCCCAGTGTCCAAGCTGATCCTCGTCCGTCACGGGCAGAGCGAGTGGAACCTCGCCAACCGCTTTACCGGCTGGTGGGATGTCGACCTGACCGAAAAGGGCGAGACCGAAGCGCGCGAAGCGGGCGAATTGATGCTGGCGAAGGGCGTTTTGCCGACGCTTGCCTTCACCAGCGTTCAGAAACGCGCGATCAAGACGCTCAACCTTGCGCTGGAAGCATGCGACCGGCTGTGGATCCCGGTAACGCGCGACTGGCATCTCAACGAACGCCACTATGGCGGGCTTACCGGGCTCAACAAGCAGGAGACCCGCGACAAGCACGGCGACGAACAGGTGCATATCTGGCGCCGCAGCTTCGACATTCCGCCCCCCGAGCTCGAACAAGGCAGCGAGTTCGACCTGTCGGACGATCCGCGATACGCCGGGATCGACGTGCCGCGTACCGAAAGCCTCAAGCTCACGATCGAACGCGTGCTGCCCTATTGGGAAGAAGCGATCCTGCCGCAGCTCGGCAAGGGCGAGACGGTGATCATCTCCGCACATGGCAATTCGCTGCGCGCGCTGGTCAAGCACCTGTCGAACATTTCGGATGACGAGATCACCGGGCTCGAGATACCCACCGGCCAGCCGATCATCTATGAATTCGACGGCACGCAGGTGACCGCCGAACGCTATTACCTGAAGGACAGCTGAGATGACTGCCCCGGGGAACGCCAAGGTTGCGATCGTCATGGGCAGCCAGTCCGATTGGGAAACCATGACCTGCGCCGACGAAGTGCTCGGCGAACTTGGCGTCGCCACCGATGTCCGCATCGTCTCCGCGCATCGCACGCCCGACCGGATGTATGATTTCGCCAAGCGTGCGGCAGCGGACGGTTTCGAAGTGATCATCGCCGGCGCCGGCGGGGCGGCGCATCTGCCCGGCATGATCGCCGCGCTGACGCATGTCCCCGTGCTCGGTGTACCGGTCCAGTCGCGGGCGCTGTCGGGCGAGGACAGCCTGCTCTCGATCGTGCAGATGCCGGCCGGGGTCCCCGTGGGAACGCTGGCGATCGGCAAGGCCGGGGCCACCAATGCAGGCTTGCTTGCTGCGGCGATCCTCGCCAACCACGACCCCGACCTGTCGCAGCGGCTGCAGGGCTGGCGCGCAGCGCGCAGCGCGGCGGTGACCGAGCGCCCCGTCGACTGATGCTGAAGCGCGGCGGCACGATCGGCATTCTTGGCGGCGGCCAGCTGGGCCGGATGATGGCCATGAGCGCTGCACAGCTCGGCTATCGCTGCATCGCCTATGCACCCGAGGGCGACACCGTGGCAGAACAGGTATGCGGTGATGTCTTCGCCAACAAATGGGACGATACGGCGGCGCTCGCCGCGTTCGCCGCACAATGCGATTTGGTGACGTGGGAATTCGAGAACGTCCCCGTAGCCACCGCGCAGGCCATGCCCGAGGGCCGCATCTTCCCCCATCCGCGTGCGCTGGAAACCGCGCAGGACCGGCTGAGCGAGAAACGCTTCGTCGAGGGACTTGGCGGTACGGCTGCTGCCCATGCCTGCGTCGACGGGCGCGCGGATCTTGACCGGGCGGTGGAGCGACTGGGCGTGCCCGGCATCCTCAAGACCCGCCGTGATGGTTACGACGGCAAGGGCCAGTGGCGGATCACTTCGGCGCGCGATATCGAGGGGCTGAACCTGCCCGACCTGCCATTGATCTACGAAGCGTTCGTCCAATTCGAGGCCGAGTTCTCGGTCATCCTCGTGCGCGGCCAGGACGGGGCGATCCGGTTCTGGGACTCGACCCGCAACACGCATGACGACGGCATTCTGGCGACTTCCGCGCTGCCCGCCGGACAGCCGATCGCGGATCAGGTCGCACCGGCGCGGGATCTGGCGCGGCAGGTTGCCGACGCGCTCGATTACGTTGGCGTCCTCACACTCGAATTCTTTGCCACTGCTGCGGGCCCGGTGTTCAACGAAATGGCACCGCGCGTGCACAATTCGGGGCACTGGAGCATCGAAGGCGCTGCCACGAGCCAGTTCGAAAACCACATCCGGGCGGTCGCCGGCCTGCCTCTCGGCGACACGGACACGGTCGCGAAGAGCGTTACCATGACCAATATCATCGGCGCCGACATTCAGGACGCATACGCGCAGCTCGACACGGCCGACACCCATCTGCACGACTATGGCAAGGCCGAGGTTCGAGCAGGACGCAAGATGGGTCACGTCACCCGTCTCGTGCGATGAGCCTGTTCCTTATCTATGCGCGCGCCGCCAATGGGTGCATCGGCAAGGATGGCGCCCTGCCCTGGCACCTGCCTGCGGACCTCAAGCGGTTCAAGGCGCTGACGATGGGCAAGCCGATGATCATGGGCCGCAAGACATTCGAAAGCCTGCCCGGCTTGTTGCCCGGCCGCCGCCATATCGTGCTGACCCGACGCGAACGTTGGGATACGAGCGGTGCCGAGATTGCCCGGTCGGTCGAAGAAGCGCTCGCGCTCGCCGGTGAAGGCGACGTGGCCGTAATCGGCGGCGCCGCGATCTACGACGTGTTCATGGCGCATGCCGACCGGATCGAGCTGACCGAAATCCATGCCGAATTCGACGGCGATACCTTCATGAAGCCGCCGGGTCCCGAATGGACCATATGCGGGCGGGAAGATTTTGCCGCCGATGGGGGCATCCCGGCCTACAGCTTCGTGACCCTGGAGCGTGCGGCATGAGGTTTCTCGACCACCGCGAGACGCTGCCCGAAAGCCTGCGCGGCGCGATCATCGCACTGGGCAATTTCGATGGCTTCCACCTGGGCCACCAGACGGTGGCGGGAGAAGCGATTCGCTGGGCGCGCGCAGAAGGCCGGCCGTCGATCATTGCGACGTTCGATCCGCATCCGGTGCGTCACTTCAAGCCCGATGCCGCGCCTTTCCGCCTGACCACGCTCGAACAGCGGCAGGAACTCTACCTCGCAGCGGGGGCAACCGCGATGCTGGTGTTCCATTTCGATGGCGCGCTGGCGGGCACCACGGCGGAAGATTTCGTCCAGCAGCTGCTCGGCGACCATTTGGGCGCTGCCGGAGTGGTCACCGGCGAGGACTTCACCTTCGGAAAGGCGCGGGGCGGCAATTTCGCCAAGCTCGTCAGCCTGGGCAAGGAAATCGGCATGGCCGCGCGGGCTGTGCCGCCGGTGATGGACCAAGGCGCACCGGTATCGTCCAGCCGCGTGCGCGACGCCCTGCGCAATGGCGACCCGCAGGAAGCCGCACGGCTGCTGACCCGCCCCTTCGCGATCCGCGGCGTGGTCCAGCATGGCGACAAACGCGGGCGCGAGATCGGCTATCCCACCGCAAATCTGCCCGTTGAGCACTATCTGCGCCCCAAATACGGTATCTATGCCGTCACCGGCCGCGTGCTCGCCACCGGGCAGGAGTTGAAGGGTGCGGCCAATATCGGCGTGCGCCCGCAGTTCGATCCGCCCAAGGAATTGCTCGAGCCCTATTTCTTCGATTTCTCCGGCGATCTCTACGGGCAGGAGATCGAGGTGGCCTTCCACCATTTCCTGCGCGGCGAGGCCAAGTTCGACAGCCTCGATGGACTGATCGCGCAGATGGAGAAGGACTGCGACGAGGCGCGGCGGCTGCTGGCGTAGCCCGCCTCCCCTGCACACGGGCGACGAAAGTCTTTATTGCGGAGCGGGTTTGGCCTAACGGCTCGCCTCTATGTCCGAAAAGCGCGATTACAGAGACACGGTCTTCCTGCCCAAGACCGATTTCCCCATGAAGGCCGGCCTTCCTGCGAAGGAGCCGAAGATCGCCGCGCGCTGGGAGGAAGAGAGGCTGTACCAGCAGCTGCGCGAAGCGCGCGCCGGGCGCGAGACCTTCGTGCTGCATGACGGCCCGCCTTATGCCAATGGCGATATGCATATCGGGCATGCGCTCAACCACACGCTCAAGGACATGGTCTGCCGCACGCAGAACCTACTGGGCAAGGACGCGCCCTACGTACCCGGCTGGGACTGCCACGGCCTGCCGATCGAATGGAAGGTCGAGGAACAGTACCGCAAGAAGAAGCTCGACAAGAAAGCGGTTCCGCCCGCCGAATTCCGCGCCGAATGCCGTGCCTACGCCCAGAAATGGGTCGATGTGCAGCGCGAGCAGTTGAAGCGGCTCGGTATCATGGGCGACTGGGACAATCCCTATCTGACCATGCAGTTCGACAGCGAGGCGACCATCGTCGCCGAACTGATGAAATTTGCCGAAGCAGGCAATCTCTATCGCGGCTCGAAACCGGTGATGTGGAGCCCGGTGGAAGAAACCGCGCTGGCCGAGGCCGAGGTCGAATATGAGGACATCACCTCGACGCAGATCGACGTGGCGTTCGAGATCACGGAATCGCCGATCGAGGAACTGGTCGGCGCACATGCGGTGATCTGGACCACCACGCCGTGGACGATCCCGGTGAACCAGGCTTTGGCCTATGGGCCGGAGATTGAGTACGAACTTGTCGAAGCGTGCCCATATTTCTCGAACCCTGACCTGACCAACGAGCAGAAGAATGCAATCGATGCTCGACTAACCGAACGCCTACCATGGATGAGCGGGAACCGTCGCCTCCTCGTGGCTAAGGAACTTGGCGAGGCGGTGGCCTCGCGACTCTCGCGAGCCGCTGCAGCAGTCGACGTCTCGGATTTGGGTCTGGAGACGGTCAAAATCTGCCTCGATTATCCCGGCACAGGTCCGAACTTCTATGTGAAAGGCTCCGACCTAGCGGGCACCGTTGCCCACCACCCGATGCACCATCTCGGCGGGTTCTACGCGAAGCCGCGTCCCTTTCTGCCGGGCGATTTCGTCACCACCGACAGCGGCACGGGCCTCGTTCATATGTCGCCCGACCATGGCGAGGACGACTTCCTGCTGTGCCGCGCCAATGGGCTCGAGCCGGTCTTCGCGGTCATGGCCGACGGGCGCTATCGCGACGATTGGGAATGGCTCGGCGCGGGCGATCTGGACGAGAACGGCAAGGAGCGTCGCCGCAGCGTGATCAACAAGCCGTTCAATTCGCCCGAAGGTCCGATCTGCAACGATTTGCGCGAATCGGGCGCGCTGCTTTCGGCCAGCGACGATTACCAGCATTCCTACCCGCATTCGTGGCGCTCGAAGGCCAAGGTCATCTATCGTTGCACGCCGCAATGGTTCGTGCCGATGGACAAGGAACTGGGCGGCGGCGGCACGCTGCGCAGCCGCGCCATGTCCGAGATCGAACGCGTCCGCTTCATCCCCGAAAAGGGTCGCCGCCGGATCGGCTCGATGGTCGAGGGGCGCCCCGACTGGGTGCTCTCGCGCCAGCGCGCCTGGGGCGTGCCGATCACGCTGTTCGTGAAGAACGGCACGGGCGAATATCTGCAGGACCCCGAAGTCAACGCGCGCGTCATCGCGGCAGTGCGCGAGCAAGGCGTCGATGCCTGGGACGAGAGCCGCAAGGCCGAATTCCTCGGCGAGGCGTACAATCCCGACGATTACGAAATGGTCGCCGACATCCTCGATGTCTGGTTCGATTCGGGCTGCACGCATGCCTTTACGCTCGAAAGCGGGCGCTGGCCGGCGCTCAAATGGCCCGCCGATCTCTATCTTGAGGGCAGTGACCAGCACCGCGGCTGGTTCCAGTCCTCGCTGCTCGAAAGCTGCGCCACGCGCGGCCGCGCGCCCTATGACCAGGTGCTGACGCATGGCTTCACCATGGCCAGCGACGGGCGCAAGATGTCCAAGAGCCTCGGCAATACGATCGATCCGCTCAAGGTCATGGAGCAATACGGCGCGGACATCATCCGGCTGTGGGCGCTCAGCGTCGATTCGACCGAGGACCACCGCATCGGTGACGAAATCCTCAAGGGCGCGGGCGACCAGTACCGCAAACTGCGCAATACCTTCCGCTACCTGCTCGGCGCGCTCGACGGTTTCGTCGGCGATATGGGCGATGTCGGCGAGGTGCCCGAACTCGAGGTCTATATCCTCGCGCTGCTGGCCGATCTCGATGGCAAGCTGCGCCACGCGGCAGAGAATTACGACTTCAACGCCTATACGCGGCTGCTGGTCGATTTCTGCAACGAGGATTTGTCGGCCTTCTACTTCGATATCCGCAAGGACGTGCTCTATTGCGACGGGCCGGGCAGCGTGAAGCGCAATGCCTACCGCACCGTGCTCGACCTGCTGTTCCACGCGCTGGTCCGCTATGCCGCGCCGGTGCTGGTGTTCACGGCAGAGGAAGTGTGGTCGACGCGCTATCCCGATGGCGGCAGCGTCCACCTGCGCGAATGGCCGCAGGTGCCGGGTGTGACCGCCGATGGCGCGCGCTGGGCGCAACTGCGCGAATTGCGCGAGGACGTAATGGAAGCGATCGAGCCGCTGCGCCGCGACAAGGTGATCCGCTCGGGCCTCGAAGCCGATGTCGTCGTGCCCGCCAGCGCCGTGCCCGAAGGTTTCAGCGACGCCGATCTCGCCGAATTGTTCATCACCGCGTCAGTCGCGCGCGGCGATAGCGACACGGTGACGGTAACGCGGACAGATGAAAGCAAGTGCGGGCGCTGCTGGCGCCTGCTGCCCAGTGTCGCCGAGGATGGCGACCTGTGCGATCGCTGCGAAGACGTGGTCGCCACGCTGGACGGTGCGGCATGACCCCCCTCCTGCGCAATCGCCTGATCGGCTGCGTGATCGCCCTGGTGATTTTCGCGGCCGACCAGTGGAGCAAGAACTACGTCACCAAGACGCTCGGCATCGACCGGGTGGGTGACGCGATGGAACTGCTGCCGATCTTCGATCTGCGTTTCACGCGCAATTTCGGCGTGTCGCTGGGCATGTTCGAAGCAACCAGCCCGGAAATGCGCTGGGGCCTGGTGCTGGTGACCGCCGCCATCGCGCTGGTGGTGACCGTGTGGATGCTGCGCGAAAAGCTGCTGGGCGACATCCTCGCGCTGTCGCTAATTCTCGGCGGGGCGCTGGGCAACATCAAGGACCGCTACGAACTGGGCTATGTTGTCGATTTCGCCGATCTGCATTTCGGCGATTTCCGTCCGTTCCTGATTTTCAACGTCGCCGATGCGGCTATCACCATCGGCGTGGTCATCGTCCTTGCACGCGCCTTTTTCATGCGCGACAAGGACGAGCAAGAGGTCGACGACCTCATGAACAGCAAGGCGGCCGAAGCCGCGGAGAGCAAGTGATGAACCAATTCACCCGTTTCGCCCTGATCGCCGGGCTTGGCGCCATGACCGCAGCCTGCGGCAGCAATGGCCTGCTCAACCGCGACCGGCCCGATGAATTCGCCGTCCAGCGGCAGGCCCCGCTGGTGGTGCCGCCCGATTTCAACCTGGTCCCGCCCAAGCCTGGCGCTCCGCGTCCGGCCGAAGGCAGTGCCGCCGCGCAGACGCTGGAAGCCCTGTTCGGCGGTCCGCAGGCGCGCAGCAGTGTCGAAACCAGCGTACTCGAACGCGCAGGGGCCGCAGACCCCGGGATCCGCAGCGCCGTCGGCGATCCGGCGACCGCCACCGTCGCCAAGGGGAGCGTGACGCGCGACATCGTCGCAGCGCCCGAGGGCGATGGCGCCAATGCCGTCGCCGTAATCCCGGGTTGAGAGCCTAGCTATTTGGAAGAACCTGCCGGCACCAGTGCCAGCAGATTTCCACGCCGCGTCAGGCAGGCTGCGCTGCCCCGTCCGCCTCGTTGCTTACCAGCAGCTTGTCGATCCGGCGGCCATCCATATCGACGACTTCGAAACGCCAGCCCTGATCGGTGAAATGGTCGCCTTCGTTGGGCAGCCGCTTGAGCACATGCAGTGCGTACCCCGCCGCGGTGCCGAATTCGCGGTCTTCGCCATATTCGATGCCGAGCCGATCGGCGAGCACGTCGGCGGATAGCGAGCCGGACACCAGCAGGCTGCCATCGGCGCGCTCGGTAACCCCCGGCGAGTCGCCCGGGTCCTGATCACTCGCGAAATCGCCGACCAGCGCAGTCAGCAGGTCGACTGGCGTCACGATACCATCAAGGTGGCCGTATTCGTCATGCACCATTGCCATGGCGATTTCGGCCTGTTGCAGCACGCGCAGCGCGTCGACCGCGTCCAACTGGTCGGGGACCACTTCGGTCTTGCTCATCAGCGCGGCAATATCGACCGGCTCGTTGGCGATGAGAAGCGACAGGATATCGCGCACCTTGACCACGCCGAGCACCCTGTCGGGCGACCCTTCGGCCACGGGCAACAGCGAATGGGGACTGGCGTCGAGCACCGCACGGACCGCAGCTTCGTCCGCCGCAATATCGATCCAGTCGACTTCCGTGCGCGGGGTCATCAGCTCGCGCACGGGCCGCTGGGCCAGCCGGACGACGCCTTGCAGCATCTGGTGCTGTTCGTGTTCGATGACGCCGCTGCGCGTGGCTTCGGCAAACAGCATGTGCAGCTCTTCGGCGGTAACCGCGCTCTGGCCTGCCGGCCGCACGCCGAGCAGGCGGATAAGGAAACCCGAGGATGCGTCGAGCAACCACACCAGCGGGGCGGCGACCTTGGCCAGCACCGCCACCGGCCGCGCCATATAGATCGCGATTGGCACCGCAGCGCGGAGAGCCACCTGCTTGGGCACGAGCTCGCCAACCACAAGGCTGAGGTAAGTGGTCAGCGCGATCACCGTTGCGAAGCCCGCCCGGTCCGCCCAGTCCGCAGGAACGCCGAGCGCGGCCAGGCGCTCGCCCACGGGCCCGCCGAGGCTGGCTCCAGAATAGGCGCCTGCCACGATCGCGATCAGCGTAATGCCGATTTGCACGGTCGAGAGGAACTTGCCGGGTTCCGCGCCCAGCGAAAGCGCGATCTGCGCGCCGCGATTGCCTTGCTGCGCTGCCGTACGCAGCGGGGCGGTGCGCGCCGACACGATGGCCAGTTCGCTCATGGCGAACACGCCGTTGAGCACGATCAGTCCTGCAATGATCAGCAGGTCGGTCCAGGGAAATGGTGTCACCCGCGCGTGGCTAGCACAATTGCTCCAAGCTGCCAGCGTTTCGTGTGACTTATCTGCGCCGGGCGCGGAACAGGCGCGCCGCTGGGCGGTTGGCTTGGTTGTGACGTGGGTGGGCGCGTCCGGGATATATCGCCTGGCACCAAGCCCGTATTGGGGCCGCCTGCCACCTCAGAGGAGGAAAACTACATGAAAAAATCGCGCATTCTTACCGCCAGCCTCGCTGCCGTATCGATGATGACCGTATCGGCCTGCGTAACCGACCCCAACACCGGCGAACGCAAGGTTTCGCGGACCGTGCTCGGCACGGCCGGCGGCGCACTTGCCGGCGGCCTGCTCGGCGGCGTTATCGGCGGCAAGACCGGACGCATCATCGGCGCGGCAGCTGGCGGCGTGGCCGGCGGCGTGGTTGGCTACAACATGGATCAGCAGATCAAGGAACTCGAAGAGCAGACGGCCGGTTCGGGCGTCGACGTCAGCGAAACCGATGGCGGCGAAGCGATCCTGGTCAACCTGCCCGACGGCGTGACCTTCGCCACCGGCAGCTACACCATCACTCCGGGCTTCCGTGACCTACTCGACCGCGTGGCCTCGAGCCTGACGCAATATCCCAACAGCCTCGTCGACGTATATGGCCATACCGATACCGTCGGTTCGGCCGATTCGAACCAGCGCCTGTCCGAACAGCGCGCGCAGGCAGTGGCGAATTACCTGACGTCGCGCGGCGTCGATTCATCGCGCATCCGCTGGATGGGCTTCGGCGAGACCCGCCCCAAGGTTTCCACCGGCGACAATGTCAATGAACCGCTCAATCGCCGCGTCGAAATCAAGATCATTCCGTTCGACCAGCAGGACATCCAGGCGGCCCAGTCGCAGGGAATGTGACGGGCAAGTCCGACACTCAGATCATCGATCGGGGCCAGCATTGCGCTGGCCCCGATTTCGTTCGGGCAGCTCTTCCAGCCGTTATTCGGGCAGGTTGTCCATTCGCCGTGCCAGCCGCTCCACGGCATCCGCGTGAATATCGGGCGCGCTGACCAATACACCGAAGTCCCGCGGGTCGCGCTTGTTGTAGTCGAGCTTGCGGCCATAGGCGTCGCTCACTGCGGCACCGGCCTCGCGCGCGATCATTCCGGCCGCGGCGATATCCCATTCGAAACCCCAGCGCACCGTCGCGACCAGATCCGCTTCGTCCGCCGCCACCATTGCGATTCGCAAGGCGATCGAATTGGGCTGGTCGACCGTGACCAGATCGGTGTCGGTCTTGGGCAAGACATGCGCAGGCACGCGCGATCCGGCAAATTCGCGGCGGGTGGAAGCAGTCAGCCGCGTACCGTTGCGGAACGCGCCCTGCCCCGCAACCGCTCGCCATGTCTCGCCCCGCGCAGGGGCACACAGCGTGCCGATCAGTGGTCGGCCAGCGCTGATAAGCGCGACCGAAACCGCCCAGCCGCTGCGCCCGCGGATGAAATCGCGGGTCCCGTCGACCGGGTCCACCAGCCAGATCAGGTCGTGGCCGAGACGCGCCGGATCATCGGCGGTTTCTTCGGACAGCCACCCCGCGGAAGGCAGCAGCGCGCCAAGCTCGCGCTTGAGGAAGGCATCGACTGCGAGGTCGGCCTCGCACACCGGATCACCCGGTTTCTTTTCCCATGCATCCAGCGCATTGCCCGCCCCCGGCCACAGATCGTAAGCGATCCGTCCGGCTTCGGAGACAATGGATTCGAGGCGCTGGCTGTCGATCATGGTTATCGGTCCGCGCCCTGCACCCGAAAGCGGGCCTTTTCAAGCGGGCCCAGACATGCTTATGGCCGGTGCGACTCTTATTCCCCCACGCGCGTTACGCGAAGGACGAAGGATTCCCATGAACATCCACGAATACCAGGCCAAGGAACTGCTTGCGAAATACGGCATCGGCATCCCCGCCGGCCATGCCGCCCTTACTGTCGAAGAAGCGGTGGAAGGCGCCAAGAAGCTGCCCGGTCCGCTCTACGTCGTGAAAGCGCAGATCCACGCCGGTGGCCGCGGCAAGGGCACGTTCAAGGAACTCGGCCCCGATGCCAAGGGTGGCGTACGTCTGTCGAAGAGCATCGAGGAAGTCGAAGCCAACGCCAAGGACATGCTCGGCAACACGCTGGTCACTGTCCAGACCGGCGATGCCGGCAAGCAGGTCAACCGGCTCTATGTGACCGACGGTATCGACATCGCGCAGGAATACTATCTGTCGATGCTGGTCGACCGCGCCACCGGCCGGGTCGCCATGATCGTTTCGACCGAAGGCGGGATGGATATCGAGGAAGTCGCGCATTCGACTCCCGAAAAGATCACCACCATCACCATCGACCCGGCGCAGGGCTTCATGCCGCACCACGGCCGCGCGGTGGCCTTCGCGCTCAAGCTGACGGGTGACCTCAACAAGCAGGCCCAGAAGCTTGCCAAGCAGCTCTACACGGCCTTCATGGATCTCGACTGCGAGATGCTCGAGATCAATCCTTTGGTCGAAACCGAGGACGGCAACCTGCTCGTGCTCGACACCAAGATGAGCTTCGACGGCAACGCGCTGTTCCGCCACAAGGATGTCGAAGCGCTGCGCGACGAGACCGAGGAAGACCCGGCCGAAGTCGAGGCCAGCGAATACGATTTGGCCTATATCAAGCTCGACGGTAGCATTGGCTGCATGGTCAATGGCGCGGGCCTCGCCATGGCGACGATGGACATCATCAAGCTCAATGGCGCCTTCCCTGCCAACTTCCTCGACGTCGGCGGCGGCGCGACCACGGAGAAGGTGACGGCGGCATTCAAGATCATTCTCAAGGATCCCGCGGTCGAAGGCATTCTCGTCAACATCTTTGGCGGGATCATGAAGTGCGACGTCATCGCCAATGGCATCGTCCAGGCCGCGAAAGACGTGAATCTCTCGGTGCCGCTGGTGGTCCGCCTCGAAGGCACCAATGTCGAAGAAGGCAAGGCCATCCTCGACAATTCGGGCCTGGCGATCGTCAGCGCCGACGATCTGGGCGACGCAGCGAAGAAGATCGTCGCCGAAGTGAAGCAGGCAGCCTGATCGGCGCCTAACGAATTGCCGCATCCGCTCGTGCGGGCATCATGCCTGTGCGAGCGGGGCGGCCCGATCCCCCGGTCCCGAATACAGGTCGGGCCATGCGAACAGCGGGTTTCGCAGGCGTGCTTTCAGCGAATGCGGGTAAAGCGGAACACCAGTTCCTCGGCCGCTTCGCCGGCGCCCTTTACCCGGACCGCCACCAGCAGCCCGTCCGCGCCATCGCAGCGATAGGTCAATGCGCTGAAATAGGCGGCACATTCCTCGATCGCCAGCAGCGGGAAGGACACCATCTCGTCCTTCTCCTCCCAGCCAGTGAGGTCGGGATTGAAATGCTTGAGCCGGACGACGAGCGATCCGGCGTCTTCGGCAATATACATGTGCTCGGTGAACATGATGCCGCCGGCCGGCGTTTCCTGCACGAAGCTTCCCACCATGGTTCCGCCGCTTGAGGGGAGCCAGCTCTCGTATGCCGCCGCTTCGCCGATCCCGCTGCCGTGCCATTGGCCGACCAGCCAATCGAGCGCTTCCACCTGCGCCGGCGGAGGTATGTGACCCTCCGGAGCGACGCGGGTTTCGTTCGCCTGCGCCGGTGGCGCCATCAGCGCTCCCACGGCCGCGGCAATCGTCCAGACGCGCATGGCTTTCCTCCCATCGACAGGAGGCGAAACTATTCGCCTCGCCAGCCATAGTAAAGCTGCAGGCCGGCACCGCTTGACCCGCCGTGCCGGTCACGCGAGGGATCGTCCCAAGCGCCGCATGGTGGCACTCCGGCTTGCTTGACGTTTACGTAAACGCAAGCTAGGCGGTGCCTACAGTTTCTATCGAGAGGAAGGTATCGCATGAAAATCCTCGTCCCCGTGAAACGGGTGATCGATTACAACGTCAAACCGCGCGTCAAGGCGGACGGTTCGGGCGTGGACCTCGCCAACGTCAAGATGAGCATGAATCCCTTCGACGAAATTGCCGTCGAAGAAGCCATCCGCCTCAAGGAAGCGGGCAAGGCCGAGGAAATTATCGCCGTCAGCATCGGCCCGGCAAAGGCGCAGGAAACGCTGCGCACGGCGCTCGCGATGGGTGCCGACCGCGCGATCCTGGTCGAAACCGACGATGCGGTCGAACCGCTAGCAGTCGCGAAGATCCTCAAGGCGATCGCCGCTGAGGAAGAGCCCGGCCTGGTGATGTTGGGCAAGCAAGCGATCGATGACGATTCGAACCAGACCGGCCAGATGCTCGCCGCGCT
>Ga0098069_100426_pt1 | contig 19241 bp, 19 predicted proteins | sample 27_taG_FD_92584 | JGI IMG/M metagenome (GOLD analysis project Ga0098069, IMG submission 92584) | Marine viral communities from Cariaco Basin, Caribbean Sea - 27_WHOI_OMZ | ecosystem: Environmental > Aquatic > Marine > Oceanic | place: Caribbean Sea: Cariaco Basin | collected 2014-11-09 | reverse complement strand
TTTGTTTCAGAATCGCTAAGATCTGACTGTCTGTGTATCGTGATTTGCGCATAGAAAACTCCTTCGTTTTAGTTTAACGGAATTTTCTACTTATAACTGCTCCGATTTTTCGGGGGGATTACACCTCTACTAATAAGGTTATTGAGCCTAAGTCAATAATTGATGAAAGCCATTAGTGAGTAAAGAGTAATGACAAAAATTAACCGTGTCTCAACAGAAGATGGCAAAGAAAGTGTTGAAATACACCAGTCACAAGAAGGCGCATATGTACTTCAAAAATATGTTCAGAAATATGACTCTGAAGAAGAAGTGTATTACGAGGTGCGAGTTACCCCAGATCCTGCTGGATTTTTTGGTGACGCAGCTTCAGCCACCCAAGAAGCAAAAGTATTGCTAGGGCTGGAGTGATGGAAGCCTTTTGAATCCAAAGCCTCGCAACTAGCGAGGCTTTTGGTTCTCTGAAACATTTAGGCGGAACTGGAGGAATACATGGTTTCAACCGTTACGCTTACGCTAATAACACCCCTTATAAATATACAGACCCTGATGGGAGGAACCCAGTCGCGGGAGCTGCCGTTGGCTGTGCCGCAACTGGCCCAGCATGTCCTGTGGGTGCTGTTGTTGGAGGTGTAATTGGTGCGACCTTAGGTGTCGTAGGTGTATTAGCTTACAATGAATTGAGCGATAATTCTGACTCAGAGGGCGAAGAACCTAAGAAAAAAGAAAAAGCAAAGGATCGTAGAAAGCGTCAGAAACAAGAAGCTAAGGACAAGAAGTTTGGTGAGGCAGGTGAACCTGCATCTGAGGACTATGCTAAATGGAAAGGCACGCAGAAAGAAAAGAAAGATGGGAAACAAGGCCGCAGAGATAGTCATGATAAAAAGCAACGTGGCGAACCTGACCGTACAAAGGATCAAATAGATGAAGACTACCAGTAAAATGTATGAAGGATACTCAGATGAGGCTGTCCTCTTACTTCAACAGGCTAACGAACTTGATGATGTGGAAGCTGTAAAGCTATATGATAAGGTTATTAGTAGCTTTCCTGAACCTGCATACGCATATGCCAAAAGGGGCTATGCAAATCACAAATTAGGAGCTTTTGAACTAGCTATTGATGATTTCAATATAGCCATTGATAAGAACCCTAAAGCTAAAAATACTATTTGGCAGAGAGGGATTTCTAAACGGGATTTAGGCCTTTTAAAGGAAGCAATTGAAGATTTAGAAAAGTATTCCAAGTTAAAGCCTGATGATCCCGAAGCTTTTTACTGGATGGGAGAAATAGCCGAAGAAATGGATGAACTAGAGCTTTCACTAGCTTACTTTGAAAGTGCTTTACGATTAGACTCAGGCTATGAGCAGGCTGTAGAAAGCTTGCGCAGAGTCAAGGAAATAATCGACTCCAGAAGTTAATCGACTTAATTTCAATCCAATGTTACTTGGTTCGAAAAGTCCTGTAATTTATAGAAAAGAGTAGGGAGGTAGTGTTCAGAATTCTGTGTCATTTCGATAAACTAAGCAAAATGGTAAGGCCTGCACCGTAGTTAGTCCGATTAGTGAACCTGTAGAGTTCTCATTGAATTGATTTAACGAGCAAAGAGGGGAACCCGATGATGCGGGCAGTTTGCTTTGCTGAATTATTAAGGAAGATGCGCTGGTGACTTCAAAAAAGAACAAGTGTTGAAGTTGATGGCACAATTGGCACAAAGCCAGAAAAAGAAAAGCCCCGCTATTTCTAGCGAGGCCTTATCAATAATGGTGCCCAGAGGCGGAATCGAACCACCGACACGGGGATTTTCAATCCCCTGCTCTACCGACTGAGCTATCTGGGCGTCGGGGCGTATTAAACGAGTTTTTCGGGTCTGAGTCAACCGCTTTTTTAAGGAAATTCGGTGAATTCAGTCCGTTTGCTCAGGAAATACGCAATTTGCCGATTTTTACACCTTTAAGTAGGTGCTGCCGGCCAAACACTTCTCGTAATAGTCAGTCCACTTCACGCCTTCACGTGGTGCAATGTGGCCTTTGCGAACTTCACGATCAATCGATTTCTTGACGGTTTTGGCCATGAAATCGGTGTTGTACTGCATGGTTTCAAGCACTTTCTCAGCTGAGGTGCCTGGAACCACTTCTTCAATGTAAAAGTCGCCTGGCTCGTCATCGTGGCAGTATATATGCACTTCGGTTAAACGGCCGAACAAGTTATGCATATCGCCCATTACGTCTTGATACGCACCGGTAAGGAACATGCCCACATGATAGTCTTCGCCTTTGCGCAAACTATGCATCGGAATGTTGTCGCTAATTTCGGTGCCTTCAATGTATTTGCTGAGCTTGCCGTCGCTGTCACAGGTAATATCAACAATTGAGCAGCGTACTTCTGGTTTCTCGTCTAAGCGGTTAATTGGCACAATTGGCAACACTTGGCCAATAGCCCAGGTGTCGGCCGCTGACTGGAAAATCGAGAAGTTACACAAGTACTGGCTGGCTAACATGTCTTCAAGTTCTTCAAGCTCTTGGAACACGAAGCTTTCGCGATCAAGCGACGAATGAATCTCGCTTAATATGCGCCAATACATGGTGTCGAGTTTGGCCATTTCGTCTAACGACAAAATACCCAATTTAAACGCCTCATAGGCGCTCTGTTTAAACGAAGCAGCGTCGTTGTAGCGTTCCTGCGGGTGCATGTCTGAACTGTTGACTAGCTCGCGCATGTTGCTGACAAGAATGTGCTCGCCTTCAGTTGGCGTAATGTCAAATTGCGCGCCCGTGTTTTTAATTTCACCGACAATATTGGTCACCACACAGCTATGGTGTGCAGTAATCGCTCGGCCACTTTCGCTAACTAAGTTCGGGTGCGGTACGTCTTCTAAGTCACAAATCTGCTTCACGCCGTAAACTACGTCGGCAACGTATTCTTCGGTTGAATAGTTGCGCGACGAGTCAGTGGTTGAGCTGGTACCGTCGTAGTCGATACCTAAGCCGCCGCCAATGTCGAGATACTCGAGTGGCACGCCAATTTGTACCAACTTGGCATACAAGCGTGCGCCTTCTGAAACCGCTTCTTTTACTTTGCGGATATCTGACATTTGGCTACCAATATGAAAGTGCAGTAGCTTAGCGCAGTGCAGCATGTCTTCTTTTTTCAATAACTCAACAATGTTGAGAATTTCGGTAATGCTTAAGCCGAACTTTGCACGATCGCCACTCGATCCGGCCCATTTACCGGCACTGCGAACCATCATTTTGCTACGTAAGCCAATCATCGGCTCAACGCCTAACTTTTTCGCTAGCGGAATAAGCATTTCCAGTTCACTGTATTTTTCAATAACAATGATCATTTTGCGGCGTAGCTGACGGCCCAGCAGGGCAAGCGTTAGATAATCTTCGTCTTTGTAGCCGTTCAATACGGTGAGCGCGTTCGGGTTTTCGTTGTACGCTAACACCGCCATGAGTTCAGGTTTTGAGCCGGCCTCTAAGCCGTAGTCATAAGGTTCGCCAGCGTCGATGATTTCTTCAACCACTTCGCGCATTTGGTTCACTTTAATAGGGAACACACCAATGTAACGGGCATTGTAGCCAGCGTCTTCAATGGTTTTGGCGAAGGTTTCGTTTAAAATCTCAACTTGTGAGCGCAAAATGTCGTGAAAACGAATAACTGCAGGCAATTGAATGCCTTCCGCTAATATTTCGTCAACCACGTCTTTCATATCAATGGTCACGTCTGGCAAACGGTGGTTTGGCGCAATTTGAATGCTACCGTTGGCGCCAATTGAAAAATAGCCAGCGCCCCAACGGTTTACACCATAAAGCTCTTCGGCGTCGTCAATCGTCCAGTTCTCAGCCATTACAGAGCTCCTTTTTCGTTCAAAATAATCAGTAGTTCGCGCACAATTTTTGCAGCAAACACGTCAGAATTACCGGTTGGGTCAATTTCTGGCGATAGCTCAACAACGTCTGCGCCCACTAGGTTTTTCTTGCGCAGAATTTTCATCAAGCTCACGTACGAGTGGAAATCTTCGCCACCTGGCTCAGGGGTGCCAGTGCCCGGTAAAAATGCCGGGTCGAAGTAGTCCAAATCAAGCGTCAGGTAAATAGGGCGATCGGCCGGAATGGCAGCCACGCTATCGAGAAAGTCTTTGCGTGATTTACGCACCGTGCCGTGCTCGTTCATGTATTGGTATTCTTCGCGGGTACCCGAGCGAATGCCATATTGAATAAGCTCATGGGCTGGGCCGAAATGGTCTAGCGAACGACGAATAATTGACGCATGTGAGTAGTGGTAGCCTAAAAAGCCGTCACGCAAGTCGGCGTGCGCGTCTAAATGCAGTAACACAAGGTTAGGGTACTGCTGTAAATATTTGCGAATTGGCGCATACGAAATAGAGTGTTCGCCACCCAGAGTGAGCACTCGCACGTTGTTTGCGGCCAAATCAATTGGGCCGAATGCCGCGTCAAACTGATCGGTTGCGTGCTGCCACTGTGCTTCTACGTCATCACTTGTGCCAAGCGACAAATTACCTAAGTCATAAAACGGTAGATCGAAAAGATCAGCGTCTAAATACGGCGAGTAACTCTCGATGTCTTCTGATACCGAACGAAGGCCGTCAGGGCCGTTGCGCGTACCCTTGCGAAAACACGCAGTACCGTCAAAACCAAACCCGATAATATGGGTGCCATTGGCATAAATTGCGGCATCGGTTTGGGCGCCAAAAAACTCCCGTACCGGAGTTTCCGTTTGCACTGACAAAGCAGTAATTTGGTGCATTGTTTGTTGGCTCAAGGTGAATCACCTCCATCGCTTCAACAGGGTTGAATTGGGCAGAATAAAAAAGGGGCATATTATCGTCGTAATTGCCCCAAATTGCCACTATCGAATTGCCTAAATAAACGGCTTATTCTTGCTCGTTACGTGCTGGCTTTTTAACTGGATTAAAAATCTCGTGCTGAATACGTAGTAAGTTCACATCTAGCGGACTTTTCTTGGTCCAAGTTTCTTCTAGCGGTACTTCCACCAACTCACCAGCGCGCAGCCCAGCCATCACGCCAGTCACGCCGTCACGAATCAGTTCAACGGCGTGCACGCCAAGCTCTGAAGCCAGTACACGGTCAGTTGCGGTTGGCGGTCCACCACGTTGAATGTGGCCAAGTAAGCAGGGGCGACACGGCATGCTGTATTCCGCTTCAAGCTGCTCTGACAACGCAACAGCGCCGCCTGGCCATTGATGCTCACTTAAGACCATGACATAACTACCGGCCCCACGAACGGCTTCAACTCGTTTAATGTGTTTCACAATTGCGGCAATGGTTAACGGCTTGTCTTTTTGTAGCTCGGGCAAGATCATACGTTCTGCGCCGGCGGCCATGGCACTTTTCAGGCCAATAAAACCAGCATGACGGCCCATCACTTCAACAATAAATACGCGGTCCATGGCGTCTGCGGTATCACGAATTTTATCCAGCGCGTCCATCGCAATCGCAACTGCTGTGGAGTAACCAATAGTGGCGTCCGTACCATATAAGTCATTATCGATGGTGCCCGGCACGCCAATAATTTGGCCGTTCCAATGTTTACCTAAGTGGTGCGCGCCGCGAAATGAACCGTCACCGCCAATAACAACCAACCCTTGAATGTTCAGTGCATCAAGATTCTTGGCGGCCAGTTTCGCGCTTTCTTCTTCTTTAAAGCGCGGGCACCGAGCACTTTTGATAATGGTTCCTGAGTACTGCAAAATATGCAGTACATCGGGCGCATTCAGTGAAATATGCTCGTTATTTAACAAGCCTTCGTAGCCATGTCGAAAAGCGACGACTTCCATGCCGTAATGTTCGGCAGCTAATACCACGGCGCGTAGCGCGGCGTTCATTCCTGGCGCATCACCACCGCTGGTTAATACTCCAATCCTTTGTGCTGTTTTTGCTATCGACACTTATATACTCCTCTTATTCCATTGTCTGATCAGCATTCTCTGATAAGCTTATCTAAATGATTTCAATTTACAACGAACAGAGTATGACAGATCAGAAAAATATTCGTATTTCTGCACAATTAATACGCGATTGGGCGCAAAAATGCCTCGAACAAGCCGGTGCGGCCGCAGAAGTGGGTCAAGCCATGGCCGAGAATTTAGTTGCGGCAGATCTGATGGGGTTTCGTACTCATGGCTTAATGCGCCTGCGTTATAACCTAACCTGTTTGCAAGACGGTAGTTCACGCGCGAGTGGCCAAGTTAAAGTATTGAGTCAGCGCGCTGCAGTGCAGTTGTGGGATGCTGATTTGTTATCTGGGTTGTATGTGATGCCCCAGGCGGTGGATGCAGCGATGAAGATGGCGCGCCAATGCGGAACCGGCACGGTGGTGGTGAAGCGTGCACAGCACGTTGCTGCGCTAGCGGTGTATTTAGAACAAGCGACAGCGCAGGGCATGTTAGTGCAAATGATGTGTGCAACCCCAGGGCAACAAGTGGTTGCACCTTATGGTGCCAAGACAGCTTGGTTCTCGCCCAACCCGTTCGCCATAGGTGCGCCCACGCAGGGGCACCCCATATTATTTGATGTGAGCCTGTCGATGACAGCTGCCGGCAAGGTGCGTAAAGCGATCGCTGAAGGCCAGCCATTGCCATACCCAGCGCTTATTACGGCTGACGGTAACTACACCACCGATGCAACCACATTTTTAGCAGACCCAGCTAGCGTACTTGCGCCGCTTGGTGGCGAGCAATTGGGTTACAAAGGCTCGGGCCTGTGTTTGTTTAGCGAACTGTGGACACTTGGCTTAAGTCAGCTTGGGCGGCATCAGGAGCAAGCTGGGCTTGATGCGAATACAGTGTGGGTGCAGGTGGTAGACCCAGCGGCGTTTGGCGACGCAGAAGAATTTAAACATCAAGCACAAGCGATGGTCGATGCTATTCGTACAACCACTCCCATTGACGCAAACCAGCCGGTTCGTGTGCCTGGCGAAGGGGCTTTTAAAACCCGCCAAGAGCAGTCACAACATGGTATTGAGTACAGTGCCGCACTATGGCGGCAACTGGAAAAGGTGGCTCTGAGCACCGGGGTGCCATTACCCCAGAACTAATGCTTACAAGTTAGGGTTGGATGCGCTCAATGTGCCATTGCTGCTGTTGCTGGGTGAACGTGAAACGGTCATGCAAACGGTAGCGGCCACCTTGCCAAAACTCGAATTTTTCAGGAACGATTAAATAGCCGCCCCATTGTTCGGGCATAGGTATCTGTTGGTCTTTATAGGTTGCTGCTAAGTCATGAAAACGCTGTTCAAGTTCGGCGCGTGAAGCAATGGGGTGACTTTGCGCTGAAGCTAAAGCACCCAGTTGACTTTCACGCGGCCGTGAATAGAAATATTCAGCACTTGCTTCACGTGAAATTTTCCGTGCAAAACCTTCAATACGAACCTGCTGCTCAATAGCGAGCCAACCAAAATGCATCGACACGCGGCTGTTGGCGGCAATGTCGTGACCTTTTTGACTGTCGAAGTTCGTGAAAAAGACAAAACCATTTGGTTCAATGCCTTTGAGCAACACGACGCGTTGATGAGGCTGACCATCGCTACCCACGGTGGCCAGCACAAACGCAGTTGGATCGGTTTGTGACGGATGATCTTTCGCCGCTTGAAACCATGTCGCAAATTGCTGCATGGGGTCGTTGTTTAACGACTCGCGGCACAAACGCCCTTGTTCATAATCACGACGAACATTTTTTAAATCCATACTGCGTTGTCTTCCTATCGTTTAAATACTTGTTTACCTGCAACATAAGTTGCGTTGACGGTGTTCTGCCATAGTATAGCTGCGTCGCGTGCAAAGGGATCATGATCTAACACAATGAAGTCAGCCCATTTGCCGGGTTCTAAGCTGCCGAGAACTTGCTCTTGGCCAGCTGCATAGGCAGCGTCAAGCGTGAACGCACGTAAAGCTTGTTCAAGGGTTAAACTTTCATGTGCATACCAACCGCCTGCTGGTTGATTGTCACGGTCTTGGCGAGTCACCGCTGCATGCAAGCCAAAAAACGGGTCGGCCAGCTCAACCGGGAAATCTGAACCGGCGGCAATAATAGTGTCTTGTTTGGCAAATGTTTGCCAAGCGTAGGCACCTTTCATACGCGCTTTACCTAAACGGTCTTCAGCCATGTTTTTGTCGCTGGTGGCGTGTGTTGGCTGCATTGACGCAATAATATTCAGCTGTTTGAAGCGCGGAATATCATCCGGATGCACAATTTGCGCATGCTCGATACGGTGACGTAGGTTACGTCCGCCGATCGTTTCAAAAGCATGCTGGTACTCATCTAACGCAATGCGGTTGGCGCGATCACCAATAGCGTGCGTATTAATTTGAAAGCCGTGCGGAATAATAAGTTGGTACAGTTCGCGAATACGCTCTTGCGACGTTACCATTAAGCCCTGCGTGTGGTGTGCATCATGGTAAGGCTTAAGAAGGGCGGCACCGCGGCTACCTAGTGCACCGTCACCATATATTTTCACGCTACGTACCGCGAGTTTATCATCCGCAGTGGTATAGGGGCCCTCTGCCAGTAATTCAGCCAATTTGGGCTCAGTTGCAGATAGCATTGCGTAAATTCGCAATGGTAATTGCTTGTTTTGCGCAAGGTTTTTATACACTTCAAGGTTAGTCGCATCTACGCCTGCGTCATGAACACCGGTAATGCCGCGCTCGAGCAAATGGGCAAAAGCCAATTCAAGCGCATGTTTTTGGTCAGCCTTGGTCGGCGCTGGAATAATCTTTTCGACCAGCATCATGGCATTATCAATAAGCACGCCGGTAGGCTTGCCTTCGCTGTCACGAATAATATCGCCGCCGTCAGGGCTGACCGTGTTGGCGCTAATACCCGCTAACTCTAATGCTTTGCTGTTTGCCCAAGCAGCGTGGCCATCAACGCGGGTTAAATAAACTGGGCGGTCAGCAATAAGCTCGTCGAGCGAGTTAGCTGCCGGGAAGTTACGAACTTGCCAATTCTCTTGGTTCCAACCACGACCCATAACCCATTTAGCATTTGGGTTTTGCTTGGCAAACTTAGCCACGGTTTGTGCGGCTTGAGTTTCTGAACTGGAATCACGCAAGTCAGCTAGCATTAGGTTTTGGCCTAAGCCCAGCACGTGTCCATGAGCGTCAATAATGCCAGGCAACATAAACTTGCCGTTTAGGTCGACCTTTTTCTGCGCAATTTTACTGCCATAAATTGACTCAATATCAGCTAGATCGCCCGCCGCGATTACCTTGCCATCGCGAATTAGCATGGCATTAAATCGTTGCAATACAGCGTCGTTACCTGGCGCGCCGCTTAGCGTGTAGCCATTAAAGTTATGAAATAAAGTTGTTTGCGCAATACTGGCGTTTGAAAGCAACAATATTGAAACAACTGCAAATAAACGTAAAAATCGCATAAATTTCTCTTTGTCGTTGAATTTAATGCTCTATACCTAACTCATAGGACGAACAAACTGTTTAGATGAATTTGGGCATTTTCCGCCAATGTCACACATTTTTACAAATTAGTAACACCTAAACTTCAAACATTCGTTAAACCGTGTACAATACGTTCAATGTTAGGGATTACTTAAAGCGCGTGGACTCACATGAAAATATTAATAATAGACTCTCAATTTTTTGTACGTGCTGGCCTTATTCAAGTGTTAACAAGCTTCTCAGATGAGCTTGCTATTTACGAGGCCCCCACCTTTGATATAGCCCAAGAATATCTAAACCATCAAAGTGACTATAACTTAATTTTCTTGGATATGGATATTCCTGATGCGGAAATTCGGCCAACCCTGCAAACATTAAAGAAAATGGCGCCAACTTCACACATTGTGCTGTTCAGCTGGCCTCGCCCATTATCGGAAATCCGTCAGGCGTTAAGCAGTGGCGTTCGCAGTTACCTGCCAAAAGACGCCAGTGCCGAAGAAGCGAAACAGGCCGTTCGTATATTGCTTCAAAATGATCGCTATTTACCAGAAGAGTCGCGACTAAATGACAATTTGAGTCGACAAGGAAGCGCTGAACACTTTTTGTCGCCGCGTCAGCTCGAAATTATGCAGTTATTAGCACAAGGTTTGTCGAATAAAGAAATTGCGACGATTTTGGGAATAACCGAAGGGACCATACGGGTGCATTTGTCGGCAATTTTTAAAGCAATCAAAGTATCGAACCGCACCGAAGCAACGTTGTGGTACCTGCTGCGACAAAAACGCTTGGTAAGTTAATATGAAGTTGGAGCAACTGCTAGCATCAATTGAGCAAGGGCAGCATGCGCCAACGGAAAAGTGGAACCCGCCATATTGCGGCGAATTGCCCATTCGTATCGATGCCAATGGGCAATGGCTGTATCAAGGATCGCCGATAAAACGACTAGCGCTGGTTAAACTCTTTGCCAGTGTTCTGGTGCATGAAAACGGCGATTTTTTCCTGGTAACGCCCGCTGAAAAAGTAAAAATAACCGTCGATGACGCTCCTTTTATGGTGACGACTTGGTCTGAGTACCGAGAGTCAAATATGTCAGTCATTCAGGTAACGACCAATATCGAGCAGCAGTTTGGCCTCTCCAAACAACATCCGCTATTTATAAAAAATCAGCAGCTTTACGTTGATTGCGGTCGCGGCTTATCAGCAAAAGTGCACCGAAATGTGGTGTATCAATGGGCTGAAATTGCGCATAGCAGGTATGAAGGTGATCGTGAAATTTGGTTTATTAACAGTGCCGGTTGTTCATTTGATTTAAACCTATAACGCGTGAGCATTTGCGCGGCGCAAAACCCTGCTCTATCATACGCATCCTATTTGTATCAAAGCTTGAGAATGAATTCATGAAGCCAATGACGGTTACACTCGCCCAACTCGACTTTACTGTGGGCGCTGTGCAACGTAATACTGATCTTATTGTGACGACTATCGGCAAATATTCAGACAGCGACATTGTCGTGTTTCCTGAATTGGCTATAACGGGTTATCCGCCAGAAGACTTATTGTTTCGAGATGACCTAGAAGCGCTGGTGGACCAAGCATTAACGCGAATTGCTGAAGCTGCGCAGTTGAATGTTGCTGTGGTCGGCCACCCTCAACGTGTAGGTAATGAGCTGTATAATAGTGTGTCGGTGTTGCATCGTGGTAAATGCTTGACGCGCTATCACAAGCAGCGTTTACCGCAGTATGGCGTGTTTGACGAACAACGTTATTTTATTCCTGGCCACGAAAACGGTGTTTTTGAATGGCAAGGCCATCGAATTGGTGTCTTGGTATGCGAAGATCTTTGGCACCGTGAGCCATTGCAACGTTTACAAGCCGAACGAGTCGATTTTGTGCTGTCGCTCAATGCTTCGCCGTATGAAATTGATAAACATCAACAGCGTTTGCATATTCTGCAGCAACGGGTAAGCGAAACACAGTTACCGATTATTTATGTCAACAACTGTGGTGGGCAAGATGAGTTGGTGTTTGATGGCCATTCTCTTGTTATGGATGGGCAAGGGCAGTTGATTGCTGAGTTGCCACATTGTCAGCCGCTATGTGCTCAGATTCATATTGATGCAGCCGGAAATTTCACCGCAGATACAGAGTTATCGCCCTATTCATTGGATACGCTTGAAGCCGTTTATCAAGCGTTAGTATTGGCGGTTCGTGACTATGTCAGAAAAAACGGCTTTCAGGGCATCACCCTCGGTTTGTCCGGCGGTATCGATTCGGCCTTAACATTAGCCATTGCAGTAGATGCGCTAGGTGCAGAAAAATGCCATGCCATTATGATGCCGTTTCGCTACACCTCGCAAATAAGTCAAGATGACGCACGCGAACAAGCGGCACGTTTGAATGTTTCTTATGACGTTGTTGCTATAGAGCCCATGTACGAGGCATTTGTTGGTCAGTTAGCGCCTATGTTTGCAGGCAAGCCGGCCGATACGACGGAAGAAAATTTACAAGCTCGTATACGCGGTACCTTACTTATGGCGGTTTCAAATAAAAACCGTTCGTTAGTTTTAACAACCGGCAATAAAAGTGAATTAGCCGTGGGTTATTGTACGCTTTATGGTGATATGAACGGTGGTTTTGCGCCGTTAAAAGATATTCCGAAAACACTGGTGTTTGAGCTCGCTCGATACCGAAATCGTGAGCAGGAAGTTATTCCTGATCGAGTTATCACACGACCACCCTCTGCTGAATTGGCTCCTGACCAAAAAGATCAGGACAGCCTGCCGCCATATGAAGACTTAGACAAGATACTCATGCTTTATGTCGAACAGGATTGGTCGCCAACTGCTATTATTGACTGTGGTTTCAATGCAGACGATGTATTGCGTGTTGTGCGTTTGGTTGATATTAATGAATATAAACGTCGACAAGGCGCTATTGGGCCTAAAATAACCAGTCGAAACTTTAGCAAAGATAGACGCTATCCAATTACGAATCACTTTCGCTATGAATTAGAACGACAAGTGCAAGCGCGGGGAAGTTATGAAAAAAATTGAAGCCATCATTAAGCCTTTTAAATTAGATGACGTTCGTGAGGCGTTATCTGAAATTGGTATTGCTGGAATGACTGTGGCTGAAGTAAAAGGTTTTGGCAGACAAAAAGGCCACACAGAACTTTACCGTGGTGCTGAATACATGGTTGATTTTTTACCCAAGGTAAAACTAGAAATTGTGGTGGCTGATAATCAAGTTGAGCAGTGTATAGATACTATTTTAGAAACCGCTCAAACTGGAAAAATCGGCGACGGTAAAATATTTGTGACGAATGTTGAGCGCGTGGTTCGTATTCGTACTGGCGAGGAAAACGAAGACGCGGTGTAAGCCACCGCGTCAGTCATTAAATTACTTCAAATAAACGCTTTGTGGAAAGTTTTGTTGTAGTGTCGCTCGCGCGTCAGCTGCAAGCTCAGTAAGGTTAAGGCTACTGTACGCTTCAATCATGATACCCAAGGCCACTTCGGTTTCTGGCATATTGCCAAAAGTCTCAAGGACATATTTACTGCGATTCGCAGCTGCCAAATAAGCTTCACGCTTCATATAATATCGGGCCACAGCTAACTCATGGCGTGCCAAACGACTTTTTAAACCAAGCATACGTTGGCGCGCATCTGCCGCATATTTACTGCCAGGAAAACGACGCACTAGTTCCGCGTAGTCGTCAAAGGCTTCACGTGCTTTGGTCACGTCACGATCGGCTCTATCAATTCCAACTAACTCTTGAAAGAAGCTCTCTAACGCACGTTCGTTGGTGAGGCCTCGCATATAAAGCGCATAATCAATGGATTGATGATTCGGATTTAACCGGGTAAAGCGGTCGATTGTTGATAAAGCTTTATCAATGTCACCGGTTTTATAGTAAAGATAAATAAGATCTAATTGAATTTGATTCGTTAGCGGACCAAATGGATATTTGGTGCTCAATGCTTGCATAGTCTGCAGAGCCATATTGAAGTTACCGCTTTGCATGGCACTTTGCGCGCGAGCATAACCGGCTTCAACATCACTTACCCGAGTGGCATCTAAATCTTCCGGAGAGCTTGAGCAGGCACTGATGGTTACTGCGGCAACGCAGGCTAAAATAAGACGAAATTTCATAATTAGTTTTTGTTCTCTGTTGATTTAACTTTGGTGCAGCGCGCCAAACAGGTACACTATGCATATTCACGCATTCTAGCGCAGCGTTGGCTGCTTTCACAGGTCCGAATACTATATTTATGAGCGAACAGATTTCTTTAACAGGTCAAGTCCCCCAATCTGCCAACGGCAAGCGCTTGGACCAAGCGCTGGCTGAGATGTTCCCCGATTATTCACGATCGCGGTTAAAAACTTGGATCACTGACGGGCAAGTGCAGGTTGAAGGTCACGTTGTTGACAAGCCGCGCGAGAAAGTTCTGGTTGGCATGACCATTGAAATTGCCGCTGAATTAGTTGAGGAAAAACGTTTTGAAGCGCAGCCTATAGCGCTAAATATTGTGTATGAAGACGACGATATTTTAGTGATTAATAAGCCTGCTGGCTTAGTGGTGCATCCTGGTGCTGGCACCCCAGACGGAACCTTGCTTAACGCTTTGTTACACCACTTTCCAGCTATTGACCAGGTGCCGCGTGCCGGCATTATTCACCGTTTAGACAAAGACACAACGGGCTTAATGGTGGTCGCCAAAACCATTCCGGCGCAAACGCATTTGGTTGCAGCCATGCAAGAACGTGAAATAACACGTGAATACGAAGCTGTCTGCAACGGGCCTATGACTGCCGGCGGTATGATTGACGAGCCCATTGCGCGGCACCCAACCAAGCGTACCCATATGGCTGTTGTGGCAACAGGTAAACCGGCGGTTACACACTACCGTGTGGTGGAGCGTTTTCGTGCGCATACGCATTTGCGCTTGCGCTTAGAAACGGGGCGCACCCATCAAATTCGCGTGCATATGGCACACTTACGTCACCCGTTGGTGGGTGATATGACTTATGGCGGTCGGCCAAGACCTCCACAAAAAGCGAGCGCTGAATTATTAGAAACCTTGCGTGGTTTTCGTCGCCAGGCGCTGCATGCTGCAAAATTATCATTGCATCACCCTATAAGCGGTGAATGGATGAGTTGGGAAGCGGCCACTCCGGACGATATGGTTGCGTTAATTGAGGTATTGCGCGCTGATCGCCGGGAGCATCCGGTCGATTAATTGTGTTGACGTTAAACTGGCAGCTTCCGGCTGGTGTTGCAGCGACAGTAACCACGGTTGAAAAGCCGGGTAACTTAGCTGCGCATGTGAATGCCGACCCAGCGCAGGTTATACGTCAGCGCCGCCAACTGATTCAGCATGCATCATTGCCTTGTGCACCTCGTTGGTTGCAGCAAGTACATGGTAATCATGTCGTCAAATTTTCCCAAGCCCGCCCCACACAGGCTGCTGACGCTATCTATTCTGCGCAACCAAGTTCAGTGTGTGCCGTTCTAACCGCTGACTGTTTACCCATTTTGTTATGCAGTGACGACGGCAGTGAAATAGCCGCTGTACATGCCGGCTGGCGTGGTTTGGTGAACGGCGTCATTGAAAACACACTTCAGCACTTCCAAAACCATGGGAAAGATATTCGAGCCTACATTGGGCCAGCCATTTCCCAAGCTGCGTTTGAAGTCGGAGTTGACTTATATCAAGCTTTTAGTTCATTAGAGCTGGTTGATTCTGAGACATTTCATCCTCATAGAGAGAACAAGTGGATGGCGAACTTACCACTCATGGCACAACGTTTATTGCACCGCGCAGGCTGTACCAAGGTGACGCAGAGCAACTTGTGCACGTTTAGTGACGCTCGATTCTATTCGTATCGCAAAGACCCGCACTGCGGACGAATAGCGACGTTGATTTGGAAAAAATAATTATCCCCCTCTTGAAATCGTTTAATTAATACCCACATTAAAAATCAGGATATAACTGTATTTTTCGAGGGTAATCATGCGATTCGATAAGTTAACGAACAAATTTCAACAGGCTATTGCTGATGCTCAGTCATTAGCATTAGGCCGCGATCACCAATTTATTGAACCGGTGCATGTTATGCACGCGTTACTCACGCAGGACGGCGGTTCAATTCGTCCGATCATGACGCTATTACAGGTAGACACCAATAGCCTGCGTACTCAATTGTCAGCTGCTTTAGACAAACTGCCCAAGGTTGAAGGTACTGGGGGCGACGTACAAGTTTCGGCTGCAACCGGTACGCTTTTGAATTTGTGCGATAAGTTCGCGCAAAAACGCAACGACCAATTTATTTCATCTGAGTTGTTTTTATTAGCTGCCACTGAAGACAAAGGTGCGCTTGGCGAAATATTGAAACAACTTGGCGTTACCCGTGACAAATTAGAACAGGCCATACAGAAAGTTCGAGGTGGTGAAGCAGTGCAAGATCAAAATGCTGAAGATCAACGCCAAGCGTTGACAAAATATACCATCGATTTAACTGAGCGTGCTGAACTTGGGAAATTGGACCCAGTTATCGGTCGCGACGAGGAGATTCGTCGCACTATTCAAGTCTTGCAGCGTCGTACCAAAAACAATCCGGTATTAATTGGTGAGCCAGGCGTTGGTAAAACGGCGATAGTTGAAGGCCTCGCACAACGCATTGTCAATGGTGAGGTGCCAGAAGGCTTGAAGCACAAGCGCGTGTTATCTCTTGATTTAGGGGCTTTGCTAGCTGGTGCTAAGTATCGTGGCGAATTTGAAGAGCGCTTAAAAGCAGTGCTCAATGAGCTGAGCAAAGAAGAAGGCCGCATCATTCTGTTTATTGACGAATTGCATACCATGGTCGACGCTGGTAAAGCCGATGGCGCAATGGATGCCGGTAACATGTTGAAGCCTGCTTTGGCACGCGGCGAATTGCACTGTGTTGGGGCAACCACGCTCGATGAATATCGCCAATACATTGAAAAAGATGCTGCGCTTGAGCGGCGTTTCCAAAAAGTATTGGTGGATGAGCCTTCAGTGGAAGATACCATTGCGATTTTGCGTGGCTTAAAAGAGCGCTATGAAGTGCATCACTCGGTGCAAATTACAGACCCAGCAATTGTCGCAGCAGCTGCACTTTCACATCGTTACATCAGTGATCGCCAGCTGCCAGATAAAGCGATTGATTTGATTGACGAAGCAGCGTCAAGTATTCGCATGCAAATTGATTCAAAACCGGAAGACTTAGACCGTCTTGAGCGTCGTATCATTCAGCTGCAACTTGAACAGAAAGCATTACAGAAAGAAAAAGACGAAGCGAGTAAGAAGCGTCTAGACTTGCTTGAGTCAGAACTGAAGGACCAGCAACAGAAATATGCTGAACTCGAAGAGGTTTGGTTATCGGAAAAAGCCGTTGTACAGGGTGAGCAACATATTAAGGCGCAACTTGAGCAGGCTAAAACGGATCTTGAAATTGCCCGCCGCGCTGGCGACTTGAATCGTATGTCAGAGTTGCAATATGGACGCATACCCGAACTTGAACGTCAATTGAAAGCGGCTGCAGAGGCTGACGAGCAGGGTATGTCATTGCTCAAAAACAAAGTGACTGATGAGCAGATAGCCGATGTGCTGTCACGTTGGACAGGCATTCCTGTGAGCAAAATGCTTGAGGGTGAGCGAGATAAGTTGCTGGCCATGGAACAACAACTACACAAACGTGTGGTTGGGCAAGATGAAGCCGTTACGTCGGTGGCGAATGCGATTCGCCGTTCACGTGCTGGGCTGTCAGACCCACAACGACCTATTGGTTCATTCCTATTTTTAGGGCCAACAGGTGTGGGTAAAACCGAGCTTTGTAAAGCGCTGGCGCACTTCATGTTTGATACCGATGAAGCGATGGTGCGCATTGATATGTCCGAATTTATGGAGAAACATTCGGTTGCCCGCTTAGTCGGTGCGCCTCCGGGCTATGTCGGTTACGAAGAAGGCGGATATTTAACTGAAGCTGTGCGTCGCCGCCCTTATTCGGTGGTGCTACTTGATGAAGTTGAGAAGGCGCATCCTGATGTATTTAATATACTACTGCAAGTATTGGATGATGGCCGATTGACTGATGGCCAAGGGCGCACAGTTGATTTCCGCAATACAGTGATCATTATGACGTCAAACTTAGGCTCAGATATTATCCAAGAGAAAGCGCATGAGCATACTTATCAGCAGATGAAAGCTGAAGTGATGGGCATCTTATCGCATCATTTCCGCCCTGAGTTCTTGAACCGAGTGGATGAAACGGTGGTGTTCCACCCATTAGCGAAAGATCACATTAAACATATTGCGCAAATTCAGCTACAACGATTGTATCAACGTCTAGCTGAGCGCGATTACAGCATTGAGCTTACTGATGCTGCGTTAACTCATTTGGCTGCAGCTGGTTTTGACCCAGTGTTTGGTGCACGGCCTTTAAAACGGGCCATTCAACAGGAATTGGAAAATCCGTTAGCGCAGCAAATACTTTCGGGCAAACTACTGCCTAAACAGCTAATTAAAGTTGACTTCAACAATGAGCAACTTGTGATTACACAGTAGACCATGCCAATGTAATAGCCGAGCTAAGTACAAGCTCGGCTATTTATTGCTCCGAATAAGCTATGTTATGCTATGCGGCCACATTATATAAGGGAACCAAAATATGCCTGATAACAAAGAACAGTCATTATCCACCGCAAAGAGCCGTGGGATTTTTCTGTTGCCAAACCTTTTGACAACAGCAGGGCTGTTTTCAGGGTTCTTTGCCATCGTCGCGTCTATGAACAATATGTTCGAGTCAGCAGCCGTTGCTATTTTCATCGCCATGATCTTCGACGGTCTTGATGGACGTGTTGCGCGCATGACCAATACAGAGAGTGCGTTTGGTGCCGAATATGACAGCATGGCTGATATCGTTTCGTTCGGTATGGCGCCTGCACTGGTTATGTATAACTGGGCTTTAAGTGATTTAGGAAAGCTTGGTTGGTTAGCTGCGTTTATCTTTGTTGCTGGCGGTGCCTTGCGCCTAGCTCGTTTCAATACAAACTTGGGTTCGGCCGACAAACGTTATTTCCAAGGCCTAGCCATTCCGAGTGCAGCAGCCATTGTTTCCGGCTTTGTATGGGTTGGCAGTAAATATGAAATAGATGCAAATAGCGTCAGCTATTTCGCGGCTGTTTTAACTATCGCGGCGGGCTTACTCATGGTGAGTAATTTCCGTTATCACTCGTTTAAAGATGTCGATTGGCGTGGCCGTGTGCCTTTTATCGCTATTTTAGCAATCGTCCTCGCTTTTGTAGTTGTCGCAACAGAGCCATCGCTTGTTTTGTTCTCTATTTTCTTCTTATATGCAATTTCAGGCCCGATTACGACATTTCGTACGGTGAAGAATATTAAGTTAGAGCATGTAGTTGGTGATGCCGACGACGAAAACGACGATGACGCAACTAAAAAGCAACAAAACGATCAAGAAAAAACTGAAAAATCGAGTGATAAACCATCAGTTGATTAAAAACTCTGCAGTCAGTTCGTTTTTAGCAAAAAAGATCTTGCGCCATTGGCTATGATCCTTATAATTCGCCGCCGTTGTCACCGAGTGACGACGGCGGTTCAAGTCTTAATAGACGGTGATGAAAATCACAAAAAAAGATCCAAAAGGATCTTGACCTGAACCACGGATAGCGTAGAATACGCATCCCGCTTCACACTCCTTGAGTGAGAAAGCGAACGTTCTTTAACAATATACCAAGCCAAGCAAACTGTGTGGGCACTT
>Ga0098069_100423_pt1 | contig 19352 bp, 14 predicted proteins | sample 27_taG_FD_92584 | JGI IMG/M metagenome (GOLD analysis project Ga0098069, IMG submission 92584) | Marine viral communities from Cariaco Basin, Caribbean Sea - 27_WHOI_OMZ | ecosystem: Environmental > Aquatic > Marine > Oceanic | place: Caribbean Sea: Cariaco Basin | collected 2014-11-09 | reverse complement strand
AAGTTGTGCTCCGGGATTCTGTCGCTGAGTTGGAAAGAAGTGAAGAGTTTTTCTTGATAATTCTTTTTGCCTTGCATTGCATGAAAATACTTATTTTCGAAGGGTTGTGCAACAGGCACAACACATAAAAACAATGCTGAAATCTGTCTCAATTCGAAACTTCGTGCGTGCTTGCTGCGTCTGATTTTCCTGCGGAAAATCCTCGCACACAAAACCGCACTATTCTTATACATAAACGTTGTAAACCAGGCAAAAAAATGGTATTTTAGGAAAGTAAAAAATTCGAAATGAAGTAGCCCCATTTATTATGGACAGCTTAGCTGCTAAATTAAGTTCTATTTTTCATTTATTAAGCAGCTTTTTTCTGTTGTTTTAAATATAGATTAAAAGGTATCTCATTTTCAATTCCCTGATGCCTTCTTTGATGATTGTAAAAATCAAAATAGTTATGGAGTTGCCTGTAAAGATCTACTCCGGATTCTGGCGGATTGAGGTAAATACTTTCGTACTTCACACTTCTCCAGAGACGTTCTATAAAGACATTGTCTATCGCCCTTCCTTTCCCATCTATACTGAGTTTGATAGACTAGGTAAAAATTCTGGTTAATCTAAAGAGGAAGATTAATTATCTTTTAAAAATTCCTCTGCCTTTTCTACCATTTCTTTATTTCCACAAATAAAAGGAACCCTTTCATGTAGCCCTAGCGGCTTTATGTCCAAAATTCTCTTGAATCCATCAGTAGCTTTACCACCGGCCTGTTCTGTAAGAAAAGCCATAGGGTTACATTCGTAAAGCAAACGTAATTTTCCTTTGGGCGCTGTTGTTCCCTGGGGATAAAGATATACTCCTCCCAACTGCATGTTCCGGTGGAAATCAGCCACCAGGGAACCGGTGTATCTTGCAGTAAATGGCCTTCCATCATTATCATCGATCTCCTGCATCCATTTGATGAATTTTTTAACTCCCTTTGGAAAATGTACATAATTCCCTTCGTTGACAGAATAGATCCTGCCAACTTCAGGAAACTTTATTTCAGGATGAGACAGAAAGAATGAGCCTATTCCCGGATCCAATGTAAAGCCATTAACTCCTTTGCCTGTAGTATAAACAAGGATGGTAGAGGTACCATAAATAATGTATCCCGCAGCGACCTGATTTATTCCCGGCTGGAGAAAATCTTCTTTTGTAACCGGTGTTCCTGGCTTAGAAAGCCTTCTGTAGATGCTAAAAATAGTACCTACGGTGATATCCACATCAATATTAGAAGAACCATCTAAGGGATCTATAAGTACAATGTATTTTGCTTCTTTATGCATCTCATCTTCAAAAGCAATAAAATCCTCATTTTCTTCTGAAGCTATTCCGCAGATCTCTCCCCTATTTTTAAGGGTGCTAATAAAAACATTATTAGCCATGACATCGAGTTTTGCTTGTGCCTCTCCCTGTACATTCTCCTTTCCCGCCTTGCCTAAAATTTCTGAAAGGCCCGCTTTATTAATCGATTGATTCACCACCTTACCAGCCAGGCGTATGGAACTTAATAAAGCACTTAGTTCTCCTTTCGCATATGGAAAGTCTTTTTGATTTTCAATTATAAATTCTCCAAGGGTAATCGGTCTGTCCATAGCGGTGCAAATTAAGGTGTCAAAAAAGAGATTTTCAGTAGTTATTTTGGTGCCCAACTGACTCTATGAGCAATTTTTCGATAATTTAATATTGGTTATTTGCGAGGTACGTAAATTTTTTAGTCTAGATAATTCAGTGTTGATCTGGAATCTTATCTTTTAATTCTACCATCTGTACTTCCCTTTGCCACTTCGAGTACCTCCTCCACACTTACCAGGTTTACATCTCCCATGTGGGTATGCTTTAAAGCACAGGCGGCATTTGCAAAATTAAGCGCCTCCTGGTCTGCAAAGTTTTGCAAGCCATATAGAAGACCCGCTGCAAAGGCGTCACCGGTGCCTATACGATCTACTACATTGGTTATTTCCAGTTCACTGGTGGTAATGTACTCACTTCCTGTCCAGGCCCTTCCGTAGATCTTTTGCCAGGAAGCATTGACACTCGTCCTTACCTTATCAAAAACCTTATAGACAGAAGGAAATTCAATGATAAGCGCCTTGCTTGCAGCAATAAAACCTTCCTCATCTAAAGAGAATTCAGCTCCTAAGATCTCATTCATTTCGCTTGGCCCGCCAATAAAAATATTGGAAAGAGAAATAAGCTCTCTTAAGACCTCTCTACTCTTCCTGCCATAGTTCCACATGTTGCTTCGATAGGCAGGATCTGCCGTCACAAGAATTCCTTTTTGCTGCGCTATTTCCAGTCCTGCTTTAAGGCTAAGATATGCACCTTCTGAAACTGCCGGGGAAATGCCGCTCCAGTGCAATATTGCACAACCGGAAAGAATATTTTCCCAGTCTACCTGGTCTGGTGTAATCCTGGCAAAGGAACTGTTAAGCCGGTTATAAGCAACCTGACTGGAACGCATTGCAGAGCCCACCTCCAAAAAATATAAACCCAGGGGAAAATTGACCTTTTTGACTGCCGAAATTCCAATCCCATATTTGCGCAAAGTGGACATTGCAGCCTCTCCTACCATATCATTAGAAACATTGGTAACATGCTGTACTTCCACTCCCATATGGGCAAGCGATGCAGCAACATTCATTTCGGTCCCGCCAAAGAAAAAATCCAGATGATTTGCCTGCAGGAGCTTGCGATTATCTGATGGCGATAAGCGCATCAAGATCTCCCCAAAGGTGACAATTTTTCTATTTTCTGAAGTGTCTTCCTGCATGAGCATTCTTCATCAAAAAGCACCTGCGGACCTTTTTCTGGTCTGCAGGTGCTTCCGGTTCTATTTTCTAAGGTTTTTGATCATCTCCAAAGTCTCTCTTACTGTCCTTTCCAAGCCACTATAATCTTTATTTTGGATAATCTCTTTAGAGATTAATTTTGATCCCATTCCCACACAGGTAACTCCGGCGTCAAACCAGCCTTTTAGGTTTTCCTCTGTTGGGGAAACACCTCCGGTTGGCATGATGCTGGTCCATGGTTGTGGCCCTTTGATCCCTTTTACGAAGTTTGGACCATAGGTCCCTCCCGGGAAAAGCTTCACAATCTCACAGCCCAATTCTTCGGCACGGGTGATCTCTGTAAGCGATCCACAGCCGGGAGACCAAAGCACCTTTCGACGGTTACAAACCACTGCGATATCTTCCCTTAAAACGGGTGTCACAATAAAGTTTGCTCCCAACTGCATGTAAAGGGACGCAGCTGCTGCATCTGTAACTGAACCTACTCCCATGATCATTCCGGGAAGTTCTTTAATTGCGTATTTATTAAGTTCCCCAAATACCTCGAAAGCAAAATCTCCGCGACTGGTAAATTCCAATAAGCGGCCGCCTCCATCGTAACAGGCCTTGAGCAACTTTTTACTTAGTTCAACATCTGAATGGAAAAACAAGGGAACCATCCCCTGTTCTTTCATTACCGATGCTACTTCTATTCTTGAATATTGAGCCATACCTTTCTCTATTTATCGGGCCACACGGCCAGAGGCATCTCCGCCCATTAATTTCTTAACCTCGTCTATAGTTACCAGGTTCGCATCTCCTTTGATGGTATGCTTCAAGGCTGAAGCAGCTACTGCAAAGTTTAGTGCGTTTTGATCATCTTCAGGATATTTCAATAATCCATAGATCAATCCTGCCATAAAGGAATCTCCTCCTCCTACTCTGTCTACAATGTGGGTGATGTCATATTCCGGTGACTTAAACATTGTTTCCCCGTCGTAAAGTACTCCGGCCCAGGTGTTGTGGGATGCAGATAATGAACCTCTAAGGGTTGTGATCACCTTTTTAGCATTCGGGAACTTCTCCATCATTTGCTGACAAACAGAAAGAAAAGCTTCCGCCTTTACGTGTTGACCCTGAGTTGTAATGTCCAATCCTTCCGGCTTAATTCCGAAGTGCTTTTCGGCATCTTCTTCATTTCCAAGGATAATATCGCAATAGGAAGTAAGCTCGGTCATAATTGCTTCCGGCTCTACTCCGTATTTCCAAAGTTTTGCACGATAGTTTAGGTCTGTCGAGATGGTAATCCCTTTGGCACTTGCAGCTTTAACAGCTTCAAGGCAGGCATCGGCAGCTCCCTGGGAAATAGCAGGTGTAATTCCGGTCCAGTGGAACCATTCTGCCCCTTCAAAAACCTCATCCCAGTCGATCATTCCTTTTTCGATTTGAGAAATGGCAGAATGAGCACGGTCATAGACCACCTTACTCCCGCGACTTACAGCCCCGGTTTCCAGGAAGTAAATCCCCAAACGATCTCCTCCAAAAATGATCTTATCTGTTCCTACATTTCTCTTGCGCATTTCCATAAGTGCACACTCTCCAATATCATTCTTAGGTAAACGGGTAACGAAATCTACCGGCACTCCGTAATTTGCCAAAGACACAGCTACGTTAGATTCACCACCTCCGTATACAACATCGAAACTCGTGGCCTGTGAAAATCGCAAATGTTCCTGTGGGGCAAGACGTAACATAATTTCTCCAAAAGTTACTACTTTTTTCATTTTTTGTAATTGCTTAAATAATTAAAAATTATTTCTAAAATGGCACTTTATAAGATTAAATACCCAAGGCCTGACCGCCTCCTACCTGCACGGTTTCTGCAGTGATAAAAGCGGCATCTTTACCTACTAAAAATGCAACGACCCCAGCTACGTCTTCCGGCTTTCCCAAACGTCCTAACATAATATTGTTCTTCCAGGAAGCAAATACTTCAGGCTTTGTAGACTTAATTTGAGCATGAAAGGGAGTATCAATTGTTCCAGGAGAAACAGCATTCACTCTAATTCCATATTCTGCTAAATCTTTGGCCAACGCTCTTGTAAGGGTATGAACAGCCGCTTTTGAAGTGCCATAAATTCCTGCACCAGGTCCTCCGGCATTCCAGCCAGCATTAGAAGTATAATTAACAATTGAAGCGTAATCACTTTTTTTCAAATAAGGAATTGCAGCTCTGGAAACAAAAAATGTGGAATCCAGGTTCAAGGCCATTACAGACCTAAAAAACTCTGTAGTCATTTCTTCAAATCTTGATCTTCCTCCAAGACCACCTGCATTGTTCACAACAGCATCGATTTTCCCATATTTCTCACCAATTTTTTTAATGTTCTCATTGACTTGGTCTTCGTTTGTCACATCAAAACCATAATATTCAGCTGTAATGCCCTCTTCTTTTAGAGTTTTGAGCCTTTCGGTTCCTTTATCTTCTTCTATTCCATTCAAGATGACCGTAAATCCATCTTTCCCCAGGCGTTTGGCAACTTCAAATCCAATCCCGCCGGTTGCTCCGGTTATCAATGCTATTTTTTGTTTTGACTCACTCATAATCTTTCTATTTTAATTAAAATTTATTTATGCTTATTAAACTGAAGCAAACATTCTAAAAATGAATATTCTTATCAATCTTTTGTTTTATGGTGTTTTTTTAATTCCACAGGGCCGATATTTTTTACAAAGAAATAGACAGACCATACTCCGAGTGGAACTAAAATTGCGATTAAAATAAAGGCGGGAGTATAAGATTCTTCTGTAATTACAGGTATTAAAAAGTTCATTATTATCACGGAAAAAATACCTACTGTACCTCCCAATCCGGCAAGGGATCCTACAGATTTCCCACTAAATAAGTCACTTGGTATGGTTTGAATATTTGAAATTGCAAACTGAAAACCAAACAATACTGCAGCGACTATGATTACGAATTTTATAGGAGTATCGGCATAAAAGATTGTAGTAACAAGTCCCAGGAACATAAGAAGACCTCCAATCCAAATAGTTCTTTTTCTCGCTGTATCTACCGAAGCACCCTGAGCAATCCATCTTCCTGTAAACAAACCACCTAAAATACTACCTGCAGCAGCTCCTACAAAGGGCACCCACGCAAAGAGTCCAATTTCCTTAACATCAAACCCATAAGTATCTGCCAGGTAAAGCGGCATCCAGCCTACAAAGAGCCACCAAATAGGTTCAAGGAAAAACCTGGAGGCTAAAACTGCCCAGGATGCCCTATAAGAAAGAATTTCCATTATAGAAAGTCCTTTTTCGTCTTCCTCATTTTCTCCAAAATTACTACCAGAGAGAATATATTCTTTTTCACTGTCGGTTATCCATTTGTGTTTTTTAGGAACACTCTTATTGAAAATTAACCATGGTATGATCCACAGCATTCCAAGAGATCCAATAATGACAAATGTTATTTGCCATCCAAAACCTACATATAAAACGGCAATTAAGGGTGGTGCCACTACAGAACCTAAGGAAGCCCCAGCGTTAAATATACCCTGAGCAATAGCACGTTCTTTAATAGGAAACCATTCGGCATTACTTTTTACCGCTCCCGGCCAATTTCCAGCCTCTGAAACTCCCAATAAGACCCGAAATGCACTAATAGATAATACTCCCCGAGAAAAAGCATGTAAAATAGAGGCAAGAGACCAAAAGAATATAGAGATTACATAACCCAACCGGGTTCCAACTTTGTCATATAGTTTACCTGATATTGATTGGCCCAAGGCATAAGCAACCATAAAAACATTTAATATAATAGCATAATCGGAATCGGACATCTCCAGATCCTCAGAAATACCAGGCCACATAATAGCTAAAGCAGATCGATCAATATAATTAATTATAGTAGCAAGGGCTATTAATCCAATAATCCACCATCTTAATCCTTTTAATTTCATAATTACATCTTTATAATCCTTCAAAAAGGGTTTTTATTAAATACAAATAACCTGGGCCACAAGCTTGAAACCCGCGGAAGTCATAGATTACAACCTGAAAGAAGGATAAATCTTTATCGGAAAAGTTATCTCAAGTAATTTCCCGGGTCTAAATTTTTAACTTTACTCTAATTCATTCTTATAGAAGCGTTCAATCCCACTGCTTTTTATAAATCTACATTATAGCAGTACTTATAAAGCATTTTAAAATGCAACTTCATCTTCTCTTTGGCCAATTGAGGATCTTTCTCTTTAATAGCGTCAAGGATAGCCCTGTGCTCATCTATTCCTAATAGTGCCTGATTCTCGTCACATACATGATACTTGTCAAAATTGGTGATAATTTTGGGCGTAATAGTTAGCATAAATGTGTTAAGAGTACTATTACCACTAGCTCTGGCTATTGCCAAATGAAATAAAAGATCTTCCTGGACTGCATCTGCTCCCTGTAGTGCTTTTTTGATATAAGCTTCAAGAGCTTCCGCTATATGATTTAACTGATCTTCTGTACGTCTTAGAGCAGCCAGTTTAACAATTTTTAGTTCTAGTAGTATCCTGGTTTCTACCAATGATTTAAAATCTGGATCATCAAGTTGTAATATATCTGATATCATTCCATTTACCGCCACTCCTCCAATATCTGCCAGGTAAGTTCCGCTTTGAGGCTTTGATTCTAGAATTCCGTAAAATTCCAAAGTTTGAATGGCCTCCCTTATATTGTTACGACTTACCTCAAATCTCTCCGACAACATACGTTCGGAAGGCAGTTTGTCACCGGGTTCGAGATTTTTGAAGGTGATATATTCTCTAATCCTCTCAATGATTTTGTTTCTTGTTTCCTGCTGGAGCTCTATCTTACTATATCCGTCTATTTTCATTTATGTATGACAATTAAAGCCTCACTTAAAGTGGTTTACCAAACTGGTTTACCAAATTTAAGAAAATTTAAATTATTATAAGGCATGTTGGTTATTAATATAATAACAAATTTAAGAATCCCCGAAGAACAAGCCATACTTAATTAACCTAATCAATGTGATACTTCTAAAGCATAATATTTCACTCTTGCAAATGAATCTGGCTCGGTACTCACTAAATAGTTACCTGCCTTAAAATAATTTTCAAAAATTCCCCATCTCTCTATATGGATACTCTTATAAACAACAGTTTCATCATCGTTAAGAATAATTTCCATTCGTCCTTTTGAGACTATGACTTCCAGGGTAAATTTATCATGACCTACCTCTTCAGAAAAATCAAAACCTTCATCATCTTCCCAGGCACTGGTATGCAATATTTCCCTGTCTGTAGCATTAATATCTTTTAATATTTTTGTTTTTACACGAATTTTTCCATCATTCCAGTAAATTTTTAACATAGGAGGCGCGTTGTTATCATCTTCTCCTATTAAATCCCTCTGCCCGTTTGTAAGACGACCATGGATTTGCATAATAATTACCCGGTCAAAATCCCCATCTTTATCCCTGGAAATTTCGGGAACTGAAAGAACGCCTCTCATTTTTCCTCCTTCTTCAAAAGTCCAGTTTACACTATTACTGCCAGGTTGCATCTGCTCCCTTAGCTCGGTTCTGGAATATGAAGAATTTGCAGTAGATGCTTCAGGATAGGTATAAAAAACCAGGGATCCATCAGTCGAGTCATTATACATAAATTGTTTGAGAACTTCATTTTCGGCATAGTTCAAGATCTGCGGTGGCTCAACTTCTGAAGGATTACCAATAGGCAAAGTGACTTTCCAGTTACTGAGATCTATATTAGGTAGTTTATACTCCTTATCTGTGGGAGGATCTGGTTTTTCATCCGGCAGTTCAACAACATCTGTTTCTTCAATAGTATCGTCTTCTTGACAAGCAATAGTTACACACAACATAATAACTATCGATAGAAAAGAAAAAAAGTGATTAATGCGTTTCATATTTTATATTCTTTTAGTGTGTCACTTCAAGATCGTGAAACTTGACCTTGGCAAAGGCATTTTCATCCCTGCTTTGTAGATAATTACCAGCCTTGAAATAATTTTCAAACACTCCCCATTTTTCCATATGAACATTATCATAGGTTTTGGATTCATTTTTATTCAATGTAACTACCATTTTCGCATCTGAAACTTCTATTGTTAAGTGAAATTTCTTAAAACCTACTTCTTCTTCGAATGTATGCCCCTCATCATCTTCCCAGGCATCTTCATGTAAAAGTTCTTCTCCAAACACTGCTAAATCTTTTAGCCTCTTGCTTTTTATACGTATTTTCCCTCTATGCCAATAAACTTTAAGGATTGGTGGCGCATTATTATCCTCCTGACCAATTAATTCCTTCTGCTCATCTGTCAATCTTCCATGAATTTGAAGAATTATGACCTTATGATATTTATTCTCCTCATCACGAGCTCGAGAAACTTCTTCCATTTCTATAGTAGCTTCTAACTTCCCACCTTCTTCAAAAGTCCAATTCGCATCATCATCCCCGGGTACTATTTGCTCTCTAAGCTCGGTCCTGGAATAGGAGGAATTTGCCGTAGAGGAAGCAGGATAGGTATAAAAAACCAGAGACCCATCTATGGAATCGTTATACATGAATTTGTTAATGGTATCATTGCTTGCATAATTCATGATTTCCGGCGGCTCAAATGATAAAGGTTTTGGATCTCCCATAGGTAAAGTGAGCTTCCAGTTGCTCAAATCTATGTTTGATAACTCCCTGGCTTTGAAGTTATCCTCATCCACAAGCGACGTTTGATCTTTTAATTCCCGGCATCCAGTAAAAAGAGATAAACTAAAGGCTACTATGAACATGCCTTTTAATGTATAATTCATTCGATTTGATTTTGCTCTGAAAATGCCCTTTTAAGGGATCTTGTTAGGAGGAAGATCTTTTCTTCCTCCTAACAAGATCCTCCTTCATATCCAGAAGTTTACTCCAAAATATTTGAAACTACGAGCTACTTATCCCGCAGGCTTAAATTCATCTGTAACATCAACTGCTCCAAATTCTGTGAGCACCTGGTCTGTAACAATAATCCAATCTAAATTTAAAATTACCGGAAACTCCTCTGCTCCTGATCCTGTATTGATTCTAAATTCCATTACAGAACCCACTGCATCTATAGAGGGAATAAAATCTTTTAACCTTACTGCTATTAATTTCCAGTCATCTCCATTGTTCAAATTACCACCTCTTAATTCTCTTCGGTTATCGCTTCCTGTTCCACCCATATAGATCTTTAAGATAGGATCTGTACCTTGAGTATTCACCCACATATGTAGCACAGGGTTGTTATTATAATTTCCATCATCTAAAATATTAACCCAGGTAGGATTTTCTGTAGTTTCATGAACTTTTAGTCTTGCTATTGTGCTTCCAGTAGGGGTTCCCATTTCCAGGTGATAATAATTCTCTCCCTGTGGAAAAGGAGGTTGTGAAACATCTCCATTGAGCTGTTGTGTAGCTAAAGGATCTTTGCTTAGGTCAAGATCAACAGCTTCTTCAGTATAGTTGTCCCAGTCATAGAAAACTTCAAGTTCCCCATTTATATATGGAACATCCTCTTCTGTAATTTCTTCTGCCTCTCCATATATAAATGTTACATCATGAAAGCCTGTACTTAATTGATCTGGAGCTGCAAATGTAATAGTAGTTGCAGTGGCACTCAAGATAGGAGTAGAAATTCCACCTATCATAACACTTTCTATTAAATTCATGTTTTCACCTAATACACTAATGTCTTGATATCGAGACATCATTCCAGGCCATGAAAATACTTCTGGCTTAGGAATAACGATAGCATAATCTTCAACTAAAGTTTCGGATGTTTCTCCCTGTGAGGTATAGTACCATATATTTAAGTCTATAGAGCTACTACTGTTATTAGGAGTTTTTACCACTATGGAACGAGGCCCCTTAAATTCAATAATACCTTCTGAATCCCCAAAAGTAACTTTGGTAATAACATCCATGTTCTCTCCTTCAAGAGTGATATTACTATTCACAACAGATTCTGAGGGGACTTCTGAAGTAATATCTGGTTCAGGAAAGTTCACATTAAGTTCTGCGTCTGAAATTACTTCTTTCCCCGCCTGCGTCACAAGCCGTATAGGTCCATTCGAAGCTTCAGGGACTACTCGAATCCTCATTTGATCACTGTTAACTCTTTCTGTTATTTCAGTTTCCACATTCCCTATAAAGGCTTTTGTGACAAAATTCAGATTAACTCCTTCAATCACTACTTCCTCCAGAACAGAAGCCGATTGAGGGGAGAATTCTAAAATTTCAGGTTGTGCTGCAAGGATCTCTTCAAAACTCCTGTCAACTTCCACATCTGCATCACAGGAGAACAGTATAAGCATAACACCTACTACTCCCAGGCCTCTTTTAAAATATTTTAATTTATTTTTCATAATATGTTTGTTAAATTATTTAAAACTCATTGAGCTTTAATATTAATAACCAATATTTTGAGCAATATTAGGATTTAGATCAATTGCATATTGAGGAATAGGTAGTACCAACTGCCATTCTTCAATAGGAGTTACAGGCGATTCAGGATCATCGGGATCATTATATTGGAACTCTGTATTAAAATGTTGGTTCATAACTGTCAATGCTCTTCCTGTTCTAAGAAGATCAAACCAGCGTTGATTTTCAAAAGCAAATTCCACTCTTCTCTCTTCCTCTAATGCAATTTTAAAATCAAAGTATGAAGACACATCTGCCATTTCATAAGGCTCTAAACCATCCACCCTTGTTCTTACATCGTTCAAATATTCGAGAGCTTGTGATGTATTTCCCAGTTCATTGTATGCCTCTGCAAGCATTAATAATACGTCTGAATAACGTAAAACGGGCCAGTCATTACCTGCATCATCTACCACAGAAAATGAAGAATTATATTTCGTGATATAATTCCTGAAATTTTCTGTGCCGTCCTGTCCAAACCATACATTTGCCATAGAAGGGTCTTTTCTCTCCTCACTCTCATAACTGTTAGAAATAGATTCGGTAGGCACATTAAAAGCATCACCACCCCCGGTCACTACATAATCGTCACTTTGTACAGGTGCAAAGAAATTGGCGAAAGGAGCTCCAAGTCCTAAATTTCCTGATTGATACCTCACTGCAAATAAAATTTCTGCATTATACTCATTGCCTGGATCAAACACATCTTCATAATCATCCAACAATCTATTGGGGCCATCTGCAACAATTTGCTCTAAAACATCAATAGCTGCCTGGTTCTCACCTTGAGTGAGGTAGGCTTTTCCAAGTATTCCCATTGCTGCCCATTTTGTTGCTCTTCCCACATTATCTTGGTCGTAAGCTTCTGGTAGATATTCTGAGGCTAGAGTTAGATCGGTTACAATAAATCTATAAACATCTTCCCGAGGAGACCTTTCAATATCCAAGCCTTGTTGGCCTGTTATAACACGGTCTACAATTGGCACAGGACCAAATAGTCTTACAAGCTTAAAATAAGCTAAAGCTCTTATAAACTTTGCTTCGCCTTCAAATTGATTTCTAAGCTCAACATCTTCGATAATTTCAAGATTTGCCAGCACCCTATTTGCCAAGGCTATAGTTGAATAGGCAGATCTATAATACTCTGTAACATGCTCGTTTGTTGAAATTACTTCAAAACGATCTATAGTACGCAAAGGAAGATCTGAAGAAGAACTTGAGTCCACGTTCATGTACGTGTTATCTGACCGAAGCTCAGTCACGATCCATTCAACATTCATAAGGTTCTGCAAGCTACTATAGACAGCGATAAGAGCAAACTCCATTTCTTCTGTTGAAGAATAAAAATACTCGGCAGCGATTTCAGATTCCGGTTCCACATCCAGGTCTTTATCACAGGATACTATTGAAAAAAAGAGTGTTCCAAAAAAGAATACCTTTAATAATTTCTGTATTGTATTTTTCATCTTTATTTTTTTTTAAAAGTTGATATCCACCCCTAAAGTGAACTGCTGCTGTATAGGATCCTCTCCCCGTTGATATCCGGTAATAAGAGGACTGTTCTGGTTTCGTAATCCTTCAGGATTTAGACCTGTATAATCATCTGCAGCAAAGTATAGTAAATTCTGGGCAGAGGTGTATAATCTAAACCTGTTTACCCTTAAACGATTAGTCCAGGATTTAGGAAAACTATATCCAAGAATTACCTCGCGAAGAGAAATATAAGATGCATCCTGAACAAGATAATCTGTATCTACCCATGGTATTCCAACTCTTTCAGGTTTATTGGCATCAAAATTTTCATTGAACCATCTTCCTTCAAAAAATTCACGCTGGTAATTCGCAATTTCCTGATAGTATCCTTCCCCATAAATAACGTCGGCACCTTGAGAGCCCTGGAGGGACAAATTCAAATCAAAGTTCTTATATGAAAAAGTATTTGTAAATCCCCAAATAAAATCTGGGAAAGGGTCTCCAAGAACCGTACGATCATCAGCATTTAAAATTCCATCGCCATTAACATCTACCACTCTTAAAGAGCCTGGAACATCTCCTGTAAAGCTTGGATTATTCTGGATCTCTTCTCTGCTTTGCCATATACCATTTGTCTTATATCCATAAAATTGAATATAAGGATCACCTACACGATTAAGATAAGTAATTGATCTTTCCCCGGTAGCAATATTTCTCTCCTGCCCGCCAAAAGAAATTAATTTGTTATTATTAAATGCTATGTTAGCATTACTCCTCCATGAAAAGTCTCCCATAGACGTTACAAAAGAGGCATCCAGTTCTACCCCGCTGTTTTGTATTTTTCCAATGTTATTCCAGTATGAGTCAAATCCAGTAATTAATGGAATGTTCTGTCTTAGAAGAAGTTGATCGGAAATTGAATAATAATAATCTACAGAAAAGCTTAAACGGTTTCTTAAAAAAGCCAGATCTATTCCTGAATTATATTCTATGGTTTTTTCCCATTTTAGATCTTGATTTCCTAAACTTTCTCCAATTTCCCCAAGTCCTGTTACAAGTGATCCTGAACCACTACCAAGAGAATAATTGGCCGGGTAGACAAGATTGGTGTTTGCGTAAAATTCAATATCATTATTACCAGTAACCCCAACACTGGTTCTTAATTTGAGTCTGTCAATAAAATTTACATTCTCATAGAAAAAGTCTTCATTATGTAAATTCCAACCTAATGATGCCGATGGGAATACCCCATACTTGTAATTCTCCCCAAAAAAGGAAGAACCATCTGCCCTTGCCGCCAGTGAAAGAAGATATTTATCATCATAGGAATAATTAAGTCGTGCAAAATATGATAATAATACACTCTGCAATATGTTTGTTCCTGTTTCTTCAAGGCTAAGAATAGTGGCAGCATTTAATGTAGGAATAAAATCGGTTGCATAACCTGCCCCTTCAATATCTGTAAACCGAAACCTTTCATTTTCATACGCCATCCCGGCCAGAGCACTTATTTCATGAGCTCCAAACTCCACATCATAATTTAATGTATTTTCTACTATATATTTGGTGCGCAACCTATTGTTTTCAAACCCTTCTGTTTGACCATCTGAATTAGCGAGGGATCCTACAAAACCATGACGATTCCTGTAATCAAAATATCCCCCCACGTTAGTTCGAAATTCCAAATTATCTAAAATATCCCACTCGGCATATGCACTTGCAACCAATCTATAATCATCTTGAAAATCGGTTGTTTCTAACATCCCGGCTATTGGATTATTATTTTTTGAAGTCCAAAGGCTGATGTTCCCAGTAGATTGCTCCACGCCATCTGCATCAGTATAAGTATAGGAGGTATTATTAAAATGCCTTGGATGCGCGTAGGTACCTACGGGTTCTCCGGTAAGTTCTGAGGTCCACTCATTATGGTATACCGGCAGCCAGCTTTGCATCCTTTTTGAATCTGTGTAGTTTATGGCCGATCTTCTTAGGTGGGTATAAGAACCAGTAATGTTTACTCCAATTTTAAAATTGTCGGCCAGCTCGCTGGAAACCTTGGTTTGAAGATTCATACGTTCGAGAAAATTGTCCTTCAGCAAACCTTCATCCTCAATATATTGTCCAGAGATGAAATACTTTGTTTTCTTATTACCACCTGAAAGACTTAAAGTATAATTTTGAATCATAGCATTGTCACGCATAGATTCCTCCTGCCAATCTGTTGGACCTGAATTAGCTTCTACCGTACGCTTCCCTATTTCCAAAGGAGTAAAGTTTATAGTGACAGGTTCTCTTCCCTCTTGTTCAGCTAGGTAGTTTTCCACCATTTGTCTTTGGTTTCGCTCTACATCAGTATACTCTGTAATTGTAAGAAGATCAAGGTCTCTTTTCGCATTTTTAAAACCAGTAAAAGCTTTAAATTCATATCTTGGAGCTTCGCTTCCTTCTCTGGTAGTTACAATAATAACCCCATTAGCACCTCGAGAACCATAGATTGCAGCTGAACTCGCATCCTTCAAAACTTCAATTGATTCTATTGATGCAGGGTTAATAAACTCAAGGCCTCCTTCGTAAGGAAAGCCATCAACTACAATTAGAGGTTCAGAACTGGCGTTAATAGATCCCACTCCTCTAATGTTAATTACTGGCGATTCTCCTAAAGCCGAAGAAACATTTTGAATTTGGACCCCCGCAATCTTACCCTTCATAGCCTCACCTATATTAGAATAAGGAAGTTCTTCAAGATTCCTGTTTTCCAATTTAGCCACAGCACCTGTTAAATGAGACTTTTTCTGAGTTCCATATCCCACTACAATGGTTTCCTCAAGCTCTTCAAGTGAAGGAGTTAATAAGACGTCTAAGGTTTGCTGGCCATCAACTACAATTTCCCTGGCTTCAAAACCTAAATAAGAAAACTGAAGGACACTACCATTGGCTACATCGATTTCGTAATTACCGTTAAAATCGGTTACTACACCGGTGGTAGTACCTTTTATAACTATACTCACACCTGGAAGAGGCATATTGTCCCCCTTGGAAAGGACTGTTCCTGAAAGTGAATAACTTTCCTGAGCAAAAAGAGATAAATGACAAAAAATAGCCATTATAATAATTGCCGTGCTTTTTAAATTCATAAGTTTTTCATTTAGTTAAATGGTTTATTGACAACACCAGAATATTAACTGTCCTGGAACTACTAAGGATTTTAAAATTTGTTGATCACCTATGAATCTGTACCTCTGTGATACATGTAAACAAGTAATCTTCATGGTTTAATGAAATTCGCTCTAAGAAGTTTTTACCAAGGATAGGCGTGCACCTATCCTTTTTTTCCGCTCCAATAAAATTTTCTAATCTGGTTACCCAGATTGGTTTTCCAAACTGGATAACCAAATATATGTTATTTAATTGTTAACTAAAACGTTTTTTTAAATTATATTTAATCTTTTTTAATTAACAATTTGTTAAAAAAAATCTTCACGTATAGGGCTAAATACATCGATTAAAACTCCTTCTTCCTTGCAAATAGCTCCATGCAATTTGTGAGGCGGAATATAAAATGAATCCCCACCCTCCATCATTTTGGTTTCATCACCAATAGTCAATTCAAACTTTCCGCTTACTACATAGGTAACCTGAGAGTGATGATGTTCGTGCATTGGGCCCACACCTCCTTCTTTAAAATGTACTTTCGCCAAAAGAATTTTATCATCGTATCCCATAATTTGTCTTTTTACTCCTTCGCCAACGGTTTCCCATTCGGTTTCCTGTCCCTTGATAAACTCTTTACTTGTTCCTAAATCTTTCATGTTATTTTATTTTTCAATTAATGTATATGGTCCTTCCCAGGAGAATTCCTCTTCATTAATACGAACTCTATGTTCTAAATCGGGAGAATTATTCTGGTTGGATAGAATTATTAAAACTTGCTTCTCATTATATCCCGTAATTTTCACACCTGTATATTCCTCATTGTCGAGAACAACTTCCAGTTTCTTTATCTGGCTATAAGAATTATTTCCCAATTCGGTTACCGGGTTATAACTGCCATGAGGCTCTATAACAGTGGCAAAAATGGCATTTTCAACCTCTTTTTTTCTGGTGAGCAATACAGGGTCCCTTCTCAGGTTAAATTCAGGGTCTGTAGCTCCCAGTCTGGCTAGAATTATACTGTCCTCCTCCTGTGTTACTTGTGATATGGTGTAAAATTTATTGTTATTGGCCCAGGTGAATTTAAGATTTTCTCCTTCTGAAACTCCTTCGGCTTCCTTCCATAAATGCTGATATCCATTTTTTGCACCTAATTTTTCCAATCTTTCTGAAGTTTCATACTCCAAATTTGTATCTATAAGCTGTCCGAAGTAATAAAATGGCAAATCATATTGACTGGAAACCTCACCATCAACACGAAAGATATCTAAAACTACAGGGTTTCTAAAAATATCATTTTGCATTAGTACCATTGTCCTGTGCATCTCTGTACCAGGATAAGCATTCTTCTCTTTAGCACTTATAATTTGAACTTCCGGCCGGGAAAAATCCGAAAAATACTTTTCTGAGTGGTATTTGCTCCCCGTGTCAAAATCTCCTTCAAAATGAGAGGTTTCATTCTTGATTAAGGTATTATGAGCAATACTTTGCTTAGCCCAGGTCGTATTTTCCTTTAAATACCCTCCCCCGTTCTTAGGCTCTATATTAACGAATCTGGCAAATCCATAATCCTGAATAACTTCCTCCCCGTCATCATAAAAAGAGAACGAAAGTTTATCATAATGCCCGTGGCTATCTCCCTGGGAAGTGTATTTCATAACCAGGGAATAAAGCCTGTTATAATCTTTAGATCGCAAAATCGCGACGCCACCTTTGTTGCCTTTTGCGCCATCGGTAAGCTCTATGGATTTCTTTATAAATTCTTGCTGCTCGTTGTTGGCCAACCCAAGTGCAACTGCCATCCCTGCATCATCCAGGGTCACCCTGCCCTGGTCTTCGGCCACTGCCAATAGAGAGGGATCTTCTTCTCCGTACAAATATGCCGCATCTACTGCCATTACCACCGACTGGGTTAAATAGGACATCCCCTTCTGAGCGTCATTTAATGGAAAAAATTCTCCGTCGGCATCTGTTAAATTCAGTAAAGCGTAAACCGACTTGATTAAAACTCCATTCTTGTAGTCAAAAATGTCAAGTTCAGGTCTCTTATTCTCAAGAGCTTTAGCAAATAGCATAAATGGATACATTGCATAACGTTGATAATAAGGCCCTTCAGTATAATATCCCGAAGGAGAAAAGGCTTCATTTATATTTGCCAAAAAACCGGCATCCTGTCCCGGCTGCTGAATTAAACCGCCATCATTGTCCCGGGCATCTTTATCAATTTTAGCATCTTCAAGACCATATAATGCCCTGTTCACCAATTCATCATCATCCATTACCAAACCTATCATTCCAACAGCCGCATTTCCCCAGGTGCTGTGATTATGGATACGATTAAAGAATTTCGGGTTCTCTTCTGAAAGAAAATCAGCATAGGGATAAAATAAATTTTTCTCCAGGTATTCACGCTCTTCCGCAGTCAAATAATCATAGATACTATCATAAGCCTGACTCATGGAAACCAGCCAATTTGAATCGTTTAGTGCCTGCCAAAATATTTTTCCCCGTGCATAAGACCGCTCGGCTGGATGTAAGGGAAGATTTGGATATATCTTCGCGTACTCCATGAGCATCTCCTTTATATACCTGGCATATTTTTCTTCTTCCAGAATTTTAAAAAGGACACCCGCTTTTTGGGCTGTAGCATAATTTTTTTTATGCCTTTCATGAGTATAGCCGCCCGCAAGATCTTTTGGGATAGGCACCTCAATATCACCAGCCATTTCTTTATCTACATCTTTTTTTACCTGCTGTAGCGTGGTATCAAATAAAGGAGCCTGGCCAAGATTTGCCTGAATCTTCTCCACTCCTTTTCTTGTAAGTATTAAACCTGAAGAATTTGAAGATTCAGAATTTTGTGACCTGCCTGTTGAAGCAAAAAAAAGTGCTATAAATAGAAAAAGTAATTTATTCATGAATAATAAGAATAAGATTTTTATACAGTCAAACGCAAACGTTTTCTTTTAATCAAAAAAACTGGTATACCAGTTTGGTTTACCAAATATATTTATATTTGTGCAACTAACAAATATTTAACACTAACAAATTTCTGTATCGGGTTTAAAAAAAGAGATTTTTCAATATAATTTTTAGGCCAACATTAACCAGAGAAGGCCCATATTTAGGGTTTTGCAGGAGAAAACCCGACCAAATAGTTTCTGAAAAATTTTAAATATAATTATCAGTTACAACAAAAATGATTGGATGATTATTTTTACTACCGGTAATTATTTATACAAAAATTTTATAAATAAAATAATGCAAAACAATTTCCTCATATGGGTTCTACTGTTCTCTATGAACTTCCCTGATTAGTGTTGACCGGTTTTAGATATTAATTTTCATTATCAAAAATAGTAATTATTGGTCGGTCTTCTGTTTTAAGGGTTGACCAATAATATATGAACTCTTCGGGATTTCTTTTCCCTAAATGATCGTGTGATCTTT
>Ga0098069_100421_pt1 | contig 19397 bp, 20 predicted proteins | sample 27_taG_FD_92584 | JGI IMG/M metagenome (GOLD analysis project Ga0098069, IMG submission 92584) | Marine viral communities from Cariaco Basin, Caribbean Sea - 27_WHOI_OMZ | ecosystem: Environmental > Aquatic > Marine > Oceanic | place: Caribbean Sea: Cariaco Basin | collected 2014-11-09 | reverse complement strand
ATGCCAATTAGGAACTGGGGCATTATTTTAAATCAGTTCCTTACGATCTATGAAAAAAGGGTCAGACTTTAAAAAGTCCAACCCCTGTTATTTTAACTTTACACACTTTGCGGGATAGTGTCTGTAATTATTGAAGAGGTTGTTTGAAAATTTTCAAACAACCTCTTTTTAATTTATATCCCCGTATAATTTTGCGGGGTTATTTTTTTAAGTTCTCCTTTTACCGCTTCAGAAACCTCTAATGTTTCAATAAAATCGGCTATACTCTTTTTATTAATCTTTTCGTTGGTTCTGGTAAGACCTTTAAGTGTCTCATAAGGATTTTTAAATCCTTCACGGCGTAAAATAGTTTGAATTGCTTCAGCAACAACCGCCCAGTTAGCTTCAAGATCAGCATTCAGTTTTTCTTCATTCAGCAATAATTTACCAAGACCTTTTAGGGTGCTTTTAAAAGCGATGCTGGTGTGGCCCATAGGTACGCCAATATTTCTTAAAACTGTACTATCGGTAAGGTCTCGCTGCAATCTACTAATAGGAAGTTTAGCAGATAGATGTTCAAAAATAGCGTTGGCAATTCCTAAATTTCCTTCACTATTTTCAAAATCTATAGGATTCACTTTATGAGGCATTGCAGAAGAGCCTATTTCGCCTTTTTTAATTTTCTGTTTAAAGTAATCCATAGAAACATAGGTCCAGATATCGCGATCCAGGTCTATTAGAATATTGTTTATTCTTTTTAAAGTATCAAACAAAGCGGCCATGTGGTCATAATGCTCAATTTGCGTAGTTGGAAAAGAATGGTGTAATCCCAATTTTTCCTGCACAAAATTAGTCCCAAATTCCTTCCAGTCTATATTTGGATAAGCGATTTTGTGGGCATTGAAATTTCCGGTTGCACCGCCAAATTTAGCAGCGTGTGGCACTTTATTTAAAAGATCCAATTGTGATTCTAAACGAGTAATAAAAACTTCTATTTCCTTTCCCAATCGGGTAGGGGAAGCAGGTTGCCCATGAGTTCTTGCCAATAGTGGTACATTCGCCCAATCTTGAGAAAGTTGTGTAAGCTTGGCTATAATTTCCTCAACTTCCGGTAAGTATTCGGCTTCAATAGCATCTTTTAAGCTTAAAGGAACCGCAGTATTATTTATATCTTGAGAAGTAAGCCCAAAATGGATAAATTCTTTAGATTCTTCAAGTCCTAATTCATCAAACTTATTTTTCAGCAGATATTCTACCGCTTTTACATCGTGATTCGTTGTTTTTTCAATCTCTTTTACCGCCTGCGCGTCTACAATTGTAAAATTCTTATAGATAGCACGTAAATCACTAAAAACAGAATGATCAATGTCTTTAAGCTGTGGTAAGGGTAATTCACAAAGAGCAATAAAATACTCAACTTCAACCTTTACTCTATACCTTATTAGCGCTTCTTCGCTAAAGTAAGCTGCGAGTTGTTTGGTTTTGGAATGATATCTTCCGTCTATAGGAGAAATGGCGGTTAGCGGTGTCATATGTTTGGTTTAGAAATTAAAAGCCATAAAGATACTGCTTCCAACCAATCTTTAAAACCACAGCGGCATTTCTTTTTCTCCTATTGCTTCTAAATTTTCTATGCAGAATTTATTAATTCATTTACCAGCTTGGGAACGCCAATGGAAGCTTTTTCAGCCATAATATGAAGATTTCCTTTCTCCTGAATATTGGGTTTAGGATCTATAAAATAAACCGGGATTCCCTGGGGTGCGAAATCTACCAGTCCTGCCGCTGGATATACTTGCATAGAGGTTCCAATAATCATAAGTATATCTGCTTCGGCAACAATTTCCATCGCTTTCTCAAACATAGGTACAGCTTCGCCAAACCAAACAACGTGTGGTCTAAGTTGATAATTAAATTCGCAGAAATCTCCGGGTTTTATATCCTTTTTCCAATCTAGGACAAGATTTTCATTAAAAGTGCTTCTGGCTTTCAATAATTCGCCGTGTAAATGGGTGACCTTCGTGCTGCCGGCTCTTTCGTGAAGATCATCTATGTTTTGAGTAATTATTTCTACATTAAATTCTTTTTCAAGTTCAGCCAAGGCAGTATGCGCAGCATTAGGGTCTACCGTTAATAATTGCCGGCGACGTTGATTATAAAATTCTAAAACCCTTTTTTGATCTTTTTCCCAGCCAAGGGGCGAAGCAATATCCATAACATCGTGGCCTTCCCAAAGGCCATCGGCATCACGAAACGTTTTTATTCCACTTTCAGCACTTACCCCGGCACCGGTTAATACCACAACTTTTTTCTGCATAATGCTATCAATTTTTGAAAATGGTAAGGTAATGTTAATCTCAAATATTTAAAAATGTTAAACCCTTATATCTATATTGTTGAAATTCAAAAGTGTGGCAATAAAGGCAAGTTAAAATATTCAAAACACATAAAATATCACGCAACCATTTACTGTTATTCGTATCTCTAAAGAGAATGATTAATAACCTAAAAATTAAAATTTGAAATGAAAAAATTAGCATTTGCTTTAATGATGGTCGCAGGATTCACAAGTTGTGATAGCGATGATGATGGTGTAGACACTCCAGATTTTGAAGGAGAAACAAAAGAGTACACACTAAATGAAATGAGTGACTCTGGCGTTAGCGGGACTGTTACCTTTATGGAAAATGAAGATGGAAGCGCTACCGTAGAATTTGATCTGGAAGGAACTCCAGACGATGGAATGCACCCAGCTCATATTCATATGGGAACCGCTGCTGAAACTGGAGATATCGCTGTTACTTTTACTCCTATTGATGGAGCGACAGGAATGAGTACTACCGAAGTTTCGGCTTTAGATGATGGTACCGATATTACTTATGAAGAATTGGTTGCCTACGACGGGTATATCAATGTTCACTTAAGTGCGGACGAACTAGGTACTATTGTAGCCCAAACCGATATCGGTGAAAATGAACTTACCGGTGAGTCTGTAAGTTATGATCTTGAGGAAAGAGATATTCCTGGTGTAAGCGGTGTAGCTATTTTCGAAGAACGTGAAAATGGCGAAACTCTAGTAACCTTAGATCTTGAAGGAACTGAAGAAGGAGGGGAACACCCAGCTCACATTCACATGGGGTCTATAGAAGATGCACCTGGAGCTATTGCAATTACTTTTACTCCGGTAAATGGAGCAACCGGTATGAGTATGACCAATGTTAGTATGACCGATGGTTCTGCTGATGCAGAAGGTGAAGCAATTACTTATACAGAATTGCTAACTTATGATGGTTACATAAATGTACACAAAAGTGCTGAAGAACTAGAGGTTCTAGCTGCACAAGGAAATATGGGAGCTAACGCTTCAGAGGAGTAATCTGTAATAATATTTCTTATTTATAAGCCCGGCATTTAAGTCGGGCTTTTTTAGTTTTAGGTTATTCCTGTATTAAACTACTTCATATCTAAATTTAAGCATATAATTCATTTAACATTCTTTATGACTCCTTTTTAGAAAGCTTAACATCCGTTACAAGTTCTCCGCCCGTATCTATAAGTAGATTGAGCATTGGAAGCAAAATTAAAACCTGTTTCCAAACTCTAAATTTACTAATAACTAAAAACTTAAAACTTATGAAGAAATTCTTACTCGCTATGTTTATAGCACTTCCATTTATGTTTATGAGCTGCAGTGGCGACGATGATGCAGTAGATCCCGATGGGGATGGTGATGATTTTGAAGGTGAAACAAAAAGCTTTGAACTTTACTCGGTTGCCGATCCTTCAATTTCAGGAACCGCTACATTTATGGAAAATGAAGATAACAGTACTACTGTTGAAATTGAATTAGACGGAACGCCAGATGGAGGTATGCACCCGGCACATATTCATTATAATACCGCTGCCGAAGGTGGTGATATTGCGGTTTCTTTTGAACCTATAGATGGAGCTACCGGGATGAGCACCACCACTTTTTCTACTTTAGATGATGGTACAAATATCACTTATGAAGAAGCTATTAATTTTGATGGATATATTAATGTACACTTGAGTGCTGATGATCTTGGTACTTTATTAGCACAAGGGGATATCGGAGAAAACGAACTTACCGGCGAATCTAAAAATTATATGCTTGAAGAAAAAGCTGTAGAAGGAATTTCTGGAAATGTGATGTTTCAGGAAAGAGTAAACGGGGAAGCCCTGGCAACTATTATGCTAGATGGAACTCCAGAGGATGGTGAACATCCGGCACATATTCATATGGGATCTGTGGCTGAGTCTCCAAGAGATATCGCCTTTACCTTTACTCCGGTTAACGGGGCAACAGGAATGAGTAAAACTAATGTTGCTGCATTAGACGATGGTACCGCATTTATGTATAACGATGTACTTAGTTATGATGGTTATGTAAACGTACACCTAAGTGCAGATGAGCTTGGAACTCTTGTAGCTCAAAATGATATAGGCGCTAACGAACTTACAGGCGAAAGCAAAACCTATGAGCTTGATGAAAGAGCTGTAGAAGGTATTAGCGGAACTGTGATGTTTGAAGAAAGAATGAGTGGTGCTGCTCTTGCAACTATTATGTTAGATGGAACTCCAGAAGATGGAATGCACCCAGCACATATTCATATGGGATCGTTTGTAGAAGGTCCTGGAGATATTGCTTTTACTTTTAACCCGGTAAACGGAGCAACCGGAATGAGTATGACTCAGGTAGAAATGTTAGACGATGATACCGAATTTGGTTACGAAGAAGTACTAAATTACGATGGTTATGTTAATGTTCACCTAAGTGCTGATGATTTAGCAACTGTGGTTGCTCAGGGAGATATTGGAGCAAATGAATTAACCGGTGAAAGCAAAACTTACGAATTAGGTGAGAAAGATGTAGAAGGAATCAGTGGTTCTGTGATGTTTGAAGAAAGAATGAGTGGGGAAGCTTTGGCTACTATTATGCTAGACGGAACTCCGGCAGATGGTATGCATCCGGCTCATATTCATATGGGAACAGCTGCTGAAGGTCCTGGAGATATTGCCTTTACTTTTAATCCAGTAAATGGAGCAACCGGAATGAGTATGACTCACGTAGCTATGCTTGATGATGATACCGAATTTGGTTACGAAGATGTTTTAAATTATGACGGTTATGTAAACGTTCACCTAAGTGCAGACGATTTAGGAACTCTTGTAGCCCAGGGAGATATCGGGCAGAATGAATTGACCGGCGAATCAGCTTCTTATGATCTTGGAAGTGTAGATGTTGAAGGCATTATGGGAACTGCAATGTTTGAAGAACGTGTAAATGGTGAAACTTTGGTGACTATTATGTTAGACGGAACTCCGGCTGATGGAATGCACCCGGCACATATTCACGTTGGCTCTGTTGCAGATGCTCCTGGAGATATCGCGATTACTTTAAATTCAGTTAACGGCGCTACCGGAATGAGCGCTACCAACGTTACTAAGTTTAACGGAGAAGATGGAGATATGATAGATTATAACGGCCTTCTGGAATATGACGGTTATATAAATGTGCATTTGAGCGCAGATGATCTAGAAACTCTTGTAGCCCAGGGAAATATTGGTTCTAATTCTTAGAATTTAATTTCTACCCTATTGTAAGTAAAAACCCGGTCTCGATGAGGCCGGGTTTTTCTATTTAATATAGAATACTAATAATTTAAATATCAGAATTATAAGCTTATAAATTTTAAAAGATAAAAATCTTTAAATATTTCTTTTGAAAAAGCCCGACTTCGTGTTGGGTTTTATAATTTTAACCTATGCAAAAAAACAAGCTTTTGGCTCATCTTGAAACCTTTCTCACTCCAAGGCGTATCGCTTTGTTTGATAAGGTGATCGCGCAGCGAACCAATCATTTTACCGTGGCAACTCAAGACGTTTATCAGCTGCATAATACCAGTGCTGTAATTAGAAGTTGCGAGGTTTTTGGGATTCAGAACATTCACGTGATAGAAGAGCGCAAACCTAAACGGATAGATAGAGAGATTGCGATGGGAGCGCAAAAATGGGTAGATGTAAATCGTTATGCTACTTCAAAAGAATGCATTAAAGAATTAAAAGCGAAAGGCTATCAAATTGTGGCTACTACGCCCTATGGGGATAGTACAGAACTTAAGGATTTTAATATTGAAAAACCTTCAGCTATTTTCTTCGGAACTGAAAAAGATGGATTAAGCAAGGAAATTCTGGATCAAGCCGACTGTAGAATTCGAATTCCCATGGTAGGTTTTACTGAAAGTCTTAATATTTCAGTTTCAGCAGCTATTATTTTACAGCACCTTACTTCGGAACTAAAAAGCAGTAAAATCAGCTGGGAACTTTCTGAAGATGAAAAGGAAACCCTTAAATATGAGTGGCTAAAAAAATGTATTAAAAATTCAGATTCAATAATATCACAATACAATTCAGAAAATCCTTAAATTAGTTGAATAATTTGCTCCAATGACCCTCTTTTTCTACCTACTTATTGCATTTATTACATTTATTGCTTTTCTACACGCCTGGGCTAAGAAAAGATATGATATTAGTCGAACGATGGTGATTAATGCTCCTCGTGATGTGGTGTTTAGCTATGTGAGACAATTAAGAAAACATCCCCTCTGGGTGCCCTGGTTTTCAAAATATCCAAAGACCGTTTTAAAACATAAAGGAGAAGATGGAAAGCTTGGCGCTGCTATTTATTGGAAAGGTGAAAATAAGGAAGTAGGGGAAGGCACTCAAAAGATTATAAAGGTAAAGCATCCAAGAGTTTTTGAAACACGGGTGCTTTTTGTAAAACCGGTAAAAGTGAGTATGCTTACTTATTTTGCCGCAAAAGAACTGGAACCCGGCAAGTCTAAAGTAGTTTGGGGAATAAGAGGGAATTTACCTTTTCCACTCTCAGTAATGAGTCTTTTTTATAGTCCAGATAAATTAATGGGTAAGGATATCGAAAAGGGGCTGATTAATTTAAAAACCAGAATGGAGAATAAAGTACAGGTTTAGTTTCGTTGTAAAACCCGGTATTCTTCATAACATCCACTTAAAGCATCAAGAATTTGTAGATCGTTTGCCGATCTTAAAAAATCTTTAGAGTAACTACATCGCTGCAGGATTTCATTAAGTTCTACTTCATTTAATGGTAATAAGGCAATTAATGTTTCCCGGTCAAATTTATTTCTAAGCAGATTTCTAATCTCATCGTCTTCCTTCATCTGCCTTAATTTTCGCATCTGTCTCGGTTTTTTTCCGAAGATATTATGCATTAAATCGGCGGGATTAAAGATTGCTCCCAAAGTTCGAGAAACTGCACTGGCAGAATTATCTCCACCTTCGTAACCGGCATTTAAACCTGAGATACTATAACGATTATTCTCATAGATAGGAATATTTCTTGCATCTATCTCTAAGTATCCGGTAAGCGTAACCGGTTTTAAAACCACTTCTTCCAAAGCAATTCCTAATTCGGTCATTTTCACTTTTACACTTCCGTACTTAAGCCAGTCGTTTGTTACTCTAACTTTTATAGGTCTAAACCCGAGGTAAGAGAAGTATAGCGTATCGTTAACGGTGGCCTGCAATTTAAAACTTCCATCTTCTTCACTAACGGCACCCTTAACTTGGTTGAGGTTCACAATATGAACTTTCTCAATAGGTTTATCGTTGGCAGCGTTCATAACGGTTCCCGATACAACATCCTGTGAAAATGCCTGAAAAGCTAAAAAAAGTAGTAAAAAGGTAAAAAGGAATTTTTTCATAACAATTGGCGCCTAAATTATAAAATACTTATAAAAAATAATGCCATACTTTAAAATTTAGGCGCCAGATGTAGTTTTAATTTTTGTTGCGTCTTCTTTTAATAGAGCTCTCAATGTTTTTGCTTCGGTTTCCGGATTTTTTTCCTTTTCCAGAACCGCCTTTGAAATCGTCTGAGCGTCTGCGACCACCACCTTTAAAATCAGGTTTTTTGCCGCCTTTGTTGAATTTTCCGCCCTTTCGGCCTCCGCCGCCACCGCCGCGTTTTCCACGTCCGCCGGTATCGGTAGTTTCTTCAACATTAATAAATCTACCCTGGTGCTTAAAGTCTTTGAAAGTACTTAGAACAGTCTCGGTATTTTTAGCATCGGTATTAAAGAAAGAGAAGCTATCCTTAACATCGACTTTATAAACATCGTCACGTCCTAGGTCTAAAGTAGCCTTAAGGAAATCTTTTAGGCTCATCCAGTCAAAATCATCTTTAGCGCCAACATTTATAAAGTAACGCGTAGAGTCTCCAGAACCACCTCCATCTGCAGGAGCTGAGGGAGAACTTAAGCCTTCAGAATTTTTGTAATAATTGAAGAAACGAGTAAATTCTACAGAAAAGAACTTCTTAATAAGCTCTTCTTTGGAAAAATCTTCTAAAACTTCGTTGATGCTCGGTAAATAAGCATCTATCTCGTGATTAATCTTAGTTTCCTTTATATCATTTGCTAAGTGAAACAGCTGTACACGGCAAATTTCCATTCCGTCCGGAATATCTTTTTGCTCAAATTTTTGCTGAATTATGCGCTCAATACTTTTTATTTTACGCATTTCACTTTTGGTAACAATTACCATAGAAACTCCGCTCTTTCCTGCACGACCGGTACGGCCACTACGGTGAGTATAGGTTTCAATTTCATCGGGTAGCTGGTAGTTGATTACGTGTGTAATATCATCTACGTCAATTCCACGAGCAGCAACATCTGTTGCCACTAACATTTGAATTTGCTTGCTTCTAAAGCTTTTCATCACCAAATCTCTTTGGTTCTGGCTAAGATCACCGTGCAAAGCTGCGGCACTATAACCATCTTCAATAAGCTTTTCAGCTACTTTTTGAGTATCTCTTTTTGTTCGGCAAAAAATTACCGAAAAGATATCTGGATTAGCATCTGCCAGTCTTTTTAAAGCTTCGTAACGTTGTCTCGAATTAACAAGGTAATATTCGTGAGAAACATTAGAAGTTCCCTGGTTTTTAGATCCTACAGTAATTTCTATAGGAGTACGCATAAATTTCTTGGCGATAGTTGCAACCTCTTTAGGCATAGTTGCAGAAAATAACCAGGTGTGCTTTTCTTTTGGGGTGTGCGAGAGAATGGCCTTAATGTCTTCAAAGAAACCCATATTTAGCATCTCATCTGCTTCATCTAAAACACAATATTCTATTTTAGAAATATCTACCAGGTTACGATTAATCATATCCTGCATACGTCCTGGAGTAGCGACAATAATTTGCGCTCCTCTTTCAATCTGTCTAGCCTGGTCTGTAATGCTTGCGCCACCATAAATAGCAACAGGATTAAGACCTTTTTCGAATTTTGAGTAATTCTTTAATTCATTGGTAATTTGCAGGCAAAGTTCACGTGTTGGTGAAAGAATTAATGCCTGGGTATGTTTTTTACTTACGTTTATTTTCTGGATAAGCGGGAATCCAAAAGCAGCTGTCTTTCCTGTACCGGTTTGGGCTAATGCCACCATATCGGTATCTTCATTTAGCAAAACAGGAATCGCTTTTTCCTGTATTTCACTTGGGTCTGTAAAACCCATATCTTCGACTGCTTTAAGAATAGAAGGGTTTAAACCTAATTGTTCAAATTTGTTCATATAAAAAATTAAATAAGCGGCAAAGGTACGGCTTAGATAGCAATATATGCCTATCTACTTCTTTTATTTTGAAAGATAGGCGATTAGCTCTTTAAAGGCTATTCCGCGATGGCTAATTTCAGATTTTTTGCTCAAGTTCATTTCAGCAAATGTCTCCTTGAAACCTTCCGGAACAAATATTGGATCGTAACCAAATCCCTGATCGCCACGTTTTTCCTTTATAATTTTTCCTTTGCAAATTCCTGTAAAAAGATTTTGATTGTCATTTAAGTTTAGAGCGATGGCCGTTTTAAACTGTGCATTTCTATTTTCTTTGCATTCTAAGTTCTTTAGTAATTTAGTGACATTAGAATCATCATTTTTCTCATCACCGGCATAACGGGCAGATAAAACCCCCGGCTCACCATTTAAGGCCTCTACTTCTAAACCGGTATCATCGGCAAAACAATCGTAACCGTAACGATGCCTAACGTGCTCGGCTTTTAAAATAGCATTACCTTCTATAGTGTCTGCAGTTTCGGGAATTTCCTCATTGCAACCAATATCATCTAATGATAAAAGTTTAATGTAATGCGGCAAAAGCGCCTTTATTTCAATTAGTTTATTCTTATTATGAGTGGCGAATACAAGTTCCATAGCTTAATATTTATCGGTGGTGGTAGGGTTCGTTTTTTAAAATAGTAAAGGCGCGGTAAAGCTGTTCGGTAAAGAAAAGTCTTACCATTTGGTGGGAGAAAGTCATTTGTGAGAGTGCCACTTTAGAATCGGCTCTTTGGTAAACTGCTTCCGAAAATCCGTAAGGCCCGCCAATTACAAAAATAAGTTGCTTAAGCCCACTGTTTAATCTCTTTTGAATGTATGCTGAAAATTTTTCTGAAGAAAACTCTTTTCCGTTTTCATCTAAAAGTACCAGGAAATCTGAATTCTGCACTTTAGCAAGGATCAATTCTCCTTCTTTTTCTTTTTGCTGATTTTCATCCAGGCTTTTAGTCTTTTTAAGATCTGGAATAATATCAATTTCAAATTTATTGTAAAACTGAAGGCGTTTTTTATAGACTTCAATAAGTTGCTTAAGCTCCCGGTTATCGGTCTTTCCTATACAGAGTAATTTTATGGTCATTCGGTAGATTTTACACAGACTTTGCTACATTTACAAAAATAAGTATTGCAAATGATCTCAAAAGCACAATTTGAAAAAGAAATAGATCTTATTATCGAAAACGCCATTCGAGAAGATGTGGGGAGTGGTGACCACAGTTCGCTAGCTTGTATTCCTGCTGAAGCGAAAGGGAAAGCGAAACTCCTGGTAAAGGATAAAGGCATTTTAGCCGGCGTGGATTTTGCCTTACAGGTTTTTAAATATGTAGACCCAAATTTAAAAATTGAAGTTTTAATTAAGGATGGGAAAACAATAGAAAGGGGAGATATCGCTTTTTATGTTGAAGGTAGTTCACAATCTATATTAAAAGCGGAAAGGCTGGTTTTGAATGCCGTGCAAAGAATGAGTGCCATTGCCACTAAAACCAACACTTTTGTTCAAAAATTAGAAGGTACTAACACCAAAATTCTTGATACCAGAAAAACCACACCCGGGATTAGGGCTTTAGAAAAATGGGCGGTAAAAATTGGAGGAGGAGCGAACCATAGATTTGCTTTATATGATATGGTAATGCTTAAAGATAATCATATAGATTTTGCCGGCGGAATTACCAAAGCAATCAATAAAACCAAAGATTACCTTAAAGCTAACCAACTTGATCTTAAAATAATTGTTGAGGCGAGAAATTTAAAGGAAATTGAGGAAATTCTGGAAAGTGAAGGTGTTTATCGTATTTTAATAGATAACTTTAATTATGAAGATACCCGGCAGGCGGTAAAACTTATAAATGGTAAATGCTTAACTGAATCTAGCGGAGGAATTACCCTCGATACCGCTAGGAAATATGCAGATTGTGGTGTAGATTATATTTCCAGTGGTGCTTTAACGCACTCTGTTTATAATTTAGACCTCAGTCTAAAAGCAATATAATGTATGGCGCCCAAAAAAGCCCTTCTATCAAAAATAGAACAATTTTCAAATTGGTGGGAAAATAAAACCAAGGGGATAATTTTGCCCGGCTTTGATGGTTTATCGCTTTACGATCTTTGGGAAATATATTCTGGCGGAATTATAAAAGGGACTTTCTCAACCAGGGCAAGCGCTATTGCGTTTAGTTTTTTTATGGCGCTTTTTCCGTTTTTGCTGTTTATGCTTAACTTAATTCCTTACATCAACTTTATAGACGATTTTCAGTTGCAGTTCCTGGTTTTTATGGATTCTTTGCTGCCGCCAAATACCTCTGATTTTTTTAATGATATTTTTCTGGATATTGCCAATACCCCTCGTGGGGGGTTGCTCTCCTTAGCATTTATTGTTTCTATTTTTTTAATGACTAATGGAATAAATGCCATCTTTACCGGTTTTGAATTCTCTTATCATACCAATGCAAATAGATCTATTGTTAGGCAATACCTTGTTGCGGTTGGAGTTTCACTTATTATGGCCTTACTTTTACTGCTTACGGTGATTCTTGCGGTATACCTAACCTACGCAGTAAATGATTTTAATGAGCTGGGATTAGGATTTAATGATCTTAGTGCATCTTTTGTAAAATATTTGGTATTTATTTTGCTTATTTATACCGCGGTTGCCACTTTATATTATTTTGGCACTAAAGAAGCACGGCAAGCTCGTTTCTTCTCTATTGGGGCCTCTTTTACCACTTTACTAATTGTCATTTTTACTTACCTCTTTGGTTTGTATATAGAAAATTTTTCTACCTATAATGAGCTTTATGGCTCGATTGGTGCATTACTAATATTAATGGTGTATATCTGGTTAAATTCTAATATATTGCTCCTTGGATTTGAATTAAATGCATCTTTAATAAAAATGAAGAAAAAAATTAAATAACTTAACAACCTAAAACCACATTAAACATGAAAAAATTACTAGTACTTTTTGTTGCCGTTTTTGGCTTAAACTTAACTTCAGCACAAACCGAAATAGGTGGTGCCACCTTACCAAACACTCTGGAATATGGTTCTGAAAAACTTACACTTAACGGGGCCGGAGTAAGAGAGAAATTCTGGATGGATATGTATGCCGGCGGACTTTATCTCAAAAATAAATCGGGAGATGCTACCGAAATAATGAATAAAGATGAAGCTATGGCACTCAAATTGCACATAGTTTCAAAAATGATTACCAGTGAACGCATGATGGATGCGGTAAATGAAGGTTTTGAAAATGCTACCGGTGGAAATACAGCACCTATTCAAGCCGAAATCAAGAAATTTATCAGCTTTTTTGAAGATGAAATCAATAAAGGAGATATTTTTGACCTTGTTTACCTGCCAGAAAGAGGTTCGGTAATCTATAAGAATGGAAAAGAAAGTGGTGCTATCCAGGGAATGGAGTTTAAAAAAGCTTTATTTGGGATATGGCTTTCTGATGAACCAGCAGATGATGACCTTAAAGAGGGAATGCTGGGTAAACAATAAAATTTTAAAAAATGAAAATTAAATTTAACTTACTAAACCTATTAATTTTTGGATCTATCCTGATTTCTTCAGGACTGCAGGCCCAGGAAGTTTTTGGGAAATGGAAAGTAGTTAATGATGCCGGTCGTGTAAATTCTATTGTAGAAATTTATGAAAAAGATAATGCTGTTCATGGTAAAGTAATAAGAATTACCAAAGAAGAACACCGTGATCGTAAATGCACTGAATGCCCGGGAAAACTTAAAAATCAGCCTATAGAAGGTCTAAACGTTATTCGGGATTTTAAAAAAGAAGGTGACGAATATGTAGATGGTACTTTAATTGACCCAAAATCTGGAAAAGAGTATAAAGGGAAAATTTGGGTTGACGAGGAACACCCCGATAAGCTTAACGTTCGCGGATATATCGCTTTTTTCTATAAGACTAAAGTTTGGGAACGCGCCGAATAAATTTTCTAAGAAATTAAATAGATTAAAAACCATTCTTTTTTAAGGATGGTTTTTATTTTTGAATAAACTTACTTTACTCGATAATCGAGATTAAATGCATCTTGAGCTTACTCCGAAGTTTACTGGGTAAGATTTAAAAATGCGAGTATTGCAGCAAAATATTTAGAAATTCTCAACTTTAAATATGCCCTATTTTATAGATGTTATTTTACCATTACCGCTGCAAAAGCGTTTTACTTACGCTATAACTGAGGCAGAGGCTAATTTTTTAGAAGAAGGGATGCGGGTAGCTGTACCATTCGGTAAATCTAAAGTTTATACCGCAATTACGGCTGCAATTCATCAAAATCCACCACAGGTTTACGAAGCTAAACCTATAAACCAGATTTTAGATAAAAACCCTTTAGTTACAAAACATCAATTAAAATTTTGGGCCTGGATAGCGTCCTATTATATGTGTGCTGAAGGAGATGTACTAAAGGCAGCACTGCCCGGTGCTTTTTTATTGGAAAGCGAAAGCATTGTAGAGCTTAAAAAAGATGCAAATGTTGAGGAAGCGGAAGTAGGAGATGAAGAATACCTGGTGATAGAAGCTTTACAGCGACAGTCTTCAGTAAAGATCCAGGAGGTTATGAAAATTCTGGATAAAAAAACTGTATTACCTATTATTAATGCACTGGTGCAAAAGGAATTGGTAGTGCTTAACCAGGAGATTTATGAGCAATATAAGCCGAAGAAAATACGCTTTGTTAGATTAAACCCTGATTATGACAATGAAGCCAGGATGCATCAACTTTTAGATGATTTAGAAAAGGCACCAAAGCAAAAAGAAGCTTTATTAAGTTTTTTCAGCATAAAAGCGCAGCATAAGAAACCTTTAAAAGTAAAAGATCTAAGCGATAAATCGGGAGTTTCAGCAGCTATTATTAAAAGCCTTATCAAAAAGAAAATTCTCGAGGAATTTTATGAAAAGACCGATAGGGTAACTTTTTCTGGTGAATCTTCTCAAACGGGAATTCAGTTAAGTGAAATTCAACAGAAAGCTTTTTCAGAAATAGAAGTCGGCTTACAGGATCAGGATGTTTGTTTGTTTCACGGCATTACGTCTTCAGGAAAAACCGAGATTTATATAAAACAGATAGAAAAAGTTATTGAAAATGGCCAGCAGGCACTTTATGTTTTACCAGAAATCGCGTTAACTACCCAGTTAATTGAACGTTTAAGAGCTTATTTTGGTGACAAAGTTTTGGTTTATCACAGTAAATATTCGGTAAACGAAAGGGTAGAGGTTTACCGGCATATTTTAGAAGATTCTGAAAAAGCCCGAATTGTAATAGGTGCACGTTCTTCAATATTTTTGCCTTTTGCTAATTTAGGTCTGGTGGTGGTAGATGAGGAGCATGAAACTTCGTTTAAACAATTTGATCCCGCACCTCGCTATCACGCACGCGACGCTGCTGTAGTTCTGGCCAATTTATTCAAAGCTAAAACCGTTTTAGGTTCGGCGACTCCTTCATTAGAATCCTATTTTAATGCCCAACATCATAAATATGCTTTTGTAGAATTAAACCGAAGATATGGCAATGTTTTGGAGCCCGAAATTGAAATTGTTGACATAAAAACCAAGTATAAGAAGAAGGAGATGAAAGGGCATTTTTCTGATAGAATGCTCGCTGAAATTAAAGAAACGCTGGATGTTGGAGAGCAGGTGATCTTATTTCAAAATCGCAGAGGATTTTCCCCGGTACTGGAGTGTAATACTTGCGGACATTCTCCGCAATGTCCTAATTGTGATGTAAGTTTAACTTATCATAGCCATAACAACCAGTTGCGTTGTCATTACTGTGGTTATCATATTGCAATGCAAAAAAAATGTATGGCTTGCGACAGTCCCGAAATTACCACTAAAGGTTTTGGAACTGAGCAAATTGAAACCGAGTTAAAAGCTATTTTTCCAGATTATAAAACCGCCAGAATGGATCAAGATACTACTCGCGGAAAATATGCTTACGAAAAATTGATCACTGCATTTGAGCAACAGGAAATTGATATTTTGATTGGTACGCAAATGCTTACTAAAGGGCTTGATTTTAGAAAAGTAAACCTGGTAGGAATAATGAATGCCGATAATTTATTGAATTTCCCCGATTTTAGAGCGCACGAACGCAGTTTTCAATTGATGCTGCAGGTTGCAGGTAGGGCAGGGAGGACAAAGAAACGAGGAAAAGTCTTGATTCAAAGCTACAACCCGCATCACCAGATCATTCAACAGGTTTCCATGGGAGATTATGCTGGTATGTATAAAGATCAGTTAGAAGAACGCTATAATTATAAGTATCCCCCATTTTATCGATTAATTAGAATTACATTAAAATGCCGGGATTACTCTAAAACCAATGAGGGTGCTGACTGGTTAGCAGCCGGAATGAAAAACGTTTTTAAGGAAAATGTGTTGGGGCCTGAATTTCCGCCAGTTGCCCGTATTAGAAATGAATATCATAAGAATATTTTGCTTAAAATTCCGCAACAGCAATCATTAGGAAAGACCAAAAAAATACTTCAACGTATTATGGAAAGCTTTAAAGCTATTGGAGCTTTTAGGAGTATAAAAGTGGTGATTAATGTAGATCCTATTTAAAAATCAGACTGACTTTCTTAGAATGTCATCCTGAACTTGTTTCAGGGTCTATTGAGGCAATAAATTAAAACCTAAAAATAGTTCAGGTTTATGATAGTATAATAGAATGTAAGTAATTAGAATTTACTGAATAGCACTTAAAGCTTCAACCAGGTTAGTTTTTTTATGGCGACTAAGTGGTAACTTTTGCTTATCGATCTCAATATTCTTAGAGTTGTATCGCTCAATCTTATCTAGGTTTACAATATAGGATTTATGCGTTCTAAGAAACTTATCATTAGGTAATTGCTCTTCAAAAGACTTCATTGTTGCCAGTACAACAAAGTTTTCTTTTTCAGTTACAAATTTCACATAATCACCCAGAGCCTGGATATACTTTAATTTATTTAAAAAGACCTTTCTGTTTTTAAGGTTGCTTTTTACAAAAATATAGTCTTCATCTTCAGGCGCTGCGGCAATTTGATGTTTTAATTTATAGAGATTTATGGCTTTACTTACTGCGTTATTAAAGCGCTCTTTAGTTACCGGCTTATGAATATAATCTACCGCATCATAATCAAAAGCTTTAAACGCATATTGAGTTTTCCCGGTTACAAAGATAATTTGTGGTTTATTTGGAAGATCGTCTAAAAGTTCAAAACCTGTTAGAACAGGCATTTCTATATCCAGAAATATTAAATCGATCTCATTATCGAGGAGCCCATTTTTAGTTTCAATAGCATTATTATACTCAGCAACAAGCTTTAGGTTCGCATGGTCTCTAATTAACTTGACGATAGATAATCGTTGTAAGCTAGAATCGTCAACAACAATACATTTGAGTAAAATTTCTTCCACGGTAGTTAGGTTAAGTAATAACAATATTAAACATAAAATATCATAATTACAAGATAAACTTTACATTCGTCGGATTAATTTGAACTTTATCCTCCACTAAATAATTGAGTTTTATACATTTTTTTACTAATGTCGAAATCTTTGATCTGCAGCGAAAAATACTTAATTATTAAGTATAAAAGTTCCTTCACTTTTATGCTTTGAAAATAGAAATAATTGAGTTACTTTTGCACTCAATTTAATTTAAAGTAAATTTTTATGAACACTTATGAAACTGTTTTCATCTTGAATCCCGTTTTATCTGATGAGCAGATAAAGGAGACAGTTCAGAAATACGAAGAATTTCTTGTTTCTAAAGGGGCCGAGATGGTATCGAAAGAAGATTGGGGGCTTAGAAAATTAGCCTACCCAGTTCAACACAAAAAGAGCGGGTTTTACCACCTGTTTGAATTCAAAGCTCCAGGAGAGGCTATAGAGCCGTTGGAACTTGCTTTTAGAAGAGACGAGCGCATGATGCGTTACCTAACTGTGAAGTTAGACAAACACGCGATCGAATGGGCCGAGAAGAGAAGAAATAGAAGACAACAAGAAAAAGCGTAAGTATGGCTACATCTATTGAACAACAAGCAAAAGGAAAAAAAGACGGAGAGATCAGGTATCTTACTCCTCTTAATATAGAGACCAGCAAAACCAAAAAGTATTGCCGTTTTAAAAGGTCTGGAATTAAGTATGTAGATTACAAAGATCCAGATTGGTTAATGAGTTTCGTAAACGAACAGGGAAAATTATTGCCTCGCCGTTTAACCGGAACTTCTTTAAAGTACCAAAGAAAAGTGGCTGTTGCTGTGAAAAGAGCACGTCACCTTGCGTTAATGCCATATGTTGGTGATTTACTAAAATAAAAAGAGGCAATTATGGAATTGATACTTAGACAAGACGTAGATAATTTAGGTTTTAAAGATGATGTTGTAAACGTAAAAAACGGTTATGGCAGAAACTATCTTATTCCTCAGGGATATGCACATCTTGCAACTCCTTCGGCTAAAAAAGTTTTAGCTGAAACCCTGAAGCAAAGAGCCTATAAAGAACAAAAACATATCGATGAAGCTAAGAAGCAGGCAGAAAAACTTAATAATGTAGAGATTAAGTTAACTGCTAAAGCTGGTGCTGGAGACAAATTATTTGGATCTATCACTAATGGTGATTTAGCTGAAGCTTTCGCAAAAGAAGGAATCCAAATCGATAAGAAATTTATTAGCATCGCAGGTGGTAACATCAAAAGATTAGGACAGTACGAAGCAACTTTACGTTTTCACCGTGAAGTAGTGACTACTTACAACTTTGATGTAGTATCTGAAGCTTAATATAATTTATTATAAAGTTAAAAGCCCGCTCCAGTAGTGGGCTTTTCTTATTTTAGTGAGACCCTGATTTATAAATAGCGAAGCTATACAATAGATTAGTAGGTCAAACTAATCCCGATGCAGGTCGGGGTCTATTTTAATTTTTATTGAAAATGAAATATTCCAGATTAACCAAAGAACAGTTTGAAGAAATGAAGCAGGAATTTATTAATTTCCTGGCTTCGCAATCTATTACTGCTGATGAATGGGAGAAAATAAAAAAAGAGCAACCAAAAGCGGCAGAGCAGGAGCTTGATGTTTTTAGTGATCTTATTTGGGAAGGCGTTCTAAATAAAGTGGAATACCTGGAACATTTTTCTGCCAATCAAATTTACCTTTTTCATATAACTGAAGTCACGATTCATCTTATTGCCATCAAAATTGAACACGAAGGCGTAGATCTAACAACAAGAAAAGGTTACAGCTGGCTACAAACTAATTTGCTAGACGAATCTGTAAATATTTATACCTCTTCTAAAGCTCTAAGTGAAGATAGAAATAAAGATATTTTTGCACTTATAAAGCAAGGTGCAAATATTACTAAAGGAGAGCTTTACCGCTATTTCGATAATATGGTAGAAAGTAAATAGGACTATAATAGGTCTCTGGGAATTAGCTGAATTAATTTCCAAATCAATATCTATTCTAGTTCTTTTTCCACTTCTGTTGTATATCTACACTTAACCTAAGCGCTAAAAAAGCATTTATTACAAATTATTGGTTTTTAGGCTTCTGGAATACCTGGTAGAATAAATATTATGTAAAGCTTAGTTTAAGAAAAGGAAGAAAATAGTAATATTTAGCTATCTATTTATGCCTTCAACGGAATTAAAATTAATTTCACTACTCACTACTCACTACTCACTACTCACTACTCACTACTCACTACTCACTACTCACTACTCACTACTCACTACT
>Ga0098069_100419_pt1 | contig 19454 bp, 20 predicted proteins | sample 27_taG_FD_92584 | JGI IMG/M metagenome (GOLD analysis project Ga0098069, IMG submission 92584) | Marine viral communities from Cariaco Basin, Caribbean Sea - 27_WHOI_OMZ | ecosystem: Environmental > Aquatic > Marine > Oceanic | place: Caribbean Sea: Cariaco Basin | collected 2014-11-09 | reverse complement strand
GCTATGTCGACAGGTGCCAACTTAGCTCATACTGCTGCGGTAGTATTGGTGCGCGACGTCGTCGGCCCCACCATGATGAAATGTGCTGGCGAGAAGGCGGTCGTTAGCGCAACACGCTGGAGCGTGCTCGGTCTGTCGCTGATTGCTTACCTATTCGCACTGGCCAATCCTTCTTCGTTGGTACTGCTGCTGCTCGGCGCTTATGGATTGATTGTTCAATTATTTCCCATGGTGTTCGGCGCACTATTTATGCCACAGCTACGCCGCGCCAGTGTCATGGCAGGTGCCCTCTTCGGCAGCCTAGCCTACTTATTGATGGAGTTCGTCTGGATCTCACCCTTCGGCTGGCACGCTGGCGTCTGGGCAATGCTGCTCAACCTCGGCGTTGTGATGTCTTGGCAATGTCTTGCCAAGCCCCCGCTTACCGAACCCACACCTTCCCATTCTCAATGAGTGCCAGGAGAGTTAAATGAGCATCCAGACCGGTCGTTTAAACTTAAAGTGCGCCATCTCCACTCAGCTAGAAGCAGCATTCGAAGATATTCAGTCGCTCTACCGTCAGTTGCATAAATCCCCCGAGCTGCCGTTCCAGGAGCATAAGACGAGTGCACGGCTCGCCAATGCTTTGGACAGTTTCGGCTATGAGGTAACCCGTGGCATTGGCGGAACAGGCGTTGTGGCATTACTGCGTAACGGTGAAGGGCCAACAGTGATGTTACGCAGCGATATGGATGCATTACCCATCAAGGAAGAAACGGGGCTTGATTTCGCCAGTAGCGAAACCACTGTCGCTGAGGATGGCAAAGAGGTACCGCTAATGCACGCATGCGGCCATGACCTGCACAGCAGTTGCATCGTGGGTACGGCAGCCGTCATGGCAGGCCTTAAAGAGCAATGGGCAGGTACTCTGATGCTGATTTGTCAGCCCGCAGAAGAAGTTTTTGGCGGTGCTAAAGCGATGTTGAATGATGGCCTCTATACGCGCTTTCCACGTCCTGACATTATTCTTGGCCAGCACAATATGCCCGCTCTTGCTGGTACTGTCGGGCACCGCGCTGGTAGCACTATGGCTGCTTGCACCAATTTGGCCATTACCATTCACGGCAACGGAGGCCACGGCTCCATGCCCGCACAAACGGTGGATCCCGTGGTGATTGCTGCTCATGTGGTCACCCGACTGCAGACAATCGTTGCTCGCGAGGTTCCGCCAGAGGAAACGGTGGTGGTTACAGTTGGCAAGCTTCACGCTGGCACCCAGGCCAACATTATTCCTCACTCGGCAGAGCTTGAGATCAATATCCGCAGCTTTGATAACACATTACACAGCCAAGTGGTTGAATCTATCGAGCGTATCATTCACGCTGAGTGCAATGCTGGACGATCGCCCAAACCACCGACATTTAACGTGCTCAATGAAACCATCGCCTTAGAAAACAACACCATGGCGGTTGAACATGTACGCCGCGCTCACGCAGAGCATTTCGGTGATGCTAACCTTTATGACATGCCACGGCTTAATGGCAGCGAGGATTTCCCCTTTTTTGGGAATGCTGAAGCAGGCGGTTTTGGTGAAGAAGATATTCCCTACGTTTACTGGTTTATTGGGGCCACTCCCGCAGAACGCTGGACGGAAACCCCTGGGACTAGCGTCTCGCAGAAAATGCGTCACCTTGAAATGCCGCATTCGCCCTACTATTTTCCAGGCAATGACGTGACGTTGCGCACGGGTATAGAAGCCATGGCGGTAGGCGCTTTAGCGTATCTAACCCAGCAACTCTAGAAAACTAAACGACAGTGTTACTAACACTGTCGTTTTATCCTACACATCTTATCCTGTTGTTCGTTTAAGGCTGGGCCCATGCTGCGCGACTACTATGCGCAGCGGTCTTATTGGTAATTTTCCAGTTACCGCCAACCTTAAGTAGTGCAATCAGATCTACCCAAGAGTCCCTAAGGTTTTCGCTGTTGTCAAAACCTAAGAGCACGCTGGCTACTTCTCCGGCTTGGACCACCGCAATAAATCGGCTCTTCACCGCTCGGTGACTGTTCGCCCAACGCTCGAAACGAGCGCTGATCAAATCAGTCGCCAACACGCCATCAGCGTCCAGCGCAAAAATCCACGCATCCCGATGAAACGCCTCCTCTAGTTTTTCAATACCGTCTTGAAAGCCCTCGACATATAGCTGCACTACCCGCTTAATTTCATCGATCTCTGGCGCAGATCCCACTATAGTGATATCCGTCATCACTTAACTCCTGCTTATGGATTGTTAGTTTTATTTTTTATAACCCCAGCATCTCACGCGCCTGCTGCCAGGTAGCAACAGGGCGCTGATACTTTTCACACAACGCGGCAGTACGCTTGACTAATGCTGCGTTAGAAGGCGCCAGCGTATTACTGTCCAAGCGCACGTTATCTTCAAGCCCGGTACGAGTATGGCCGCCTGCCGCAATCGACCACTCATTAAGTAGGTATTGATTAGCACCAATGCCTGCACCACACCACTGGGCCTCCGGTGCCAGCCGTTTGAGCGTCTCGATATAAAAATCAAACGTTGGCTTGTCCGCGGGCATTGAATTCTTTACGCCCATTACAAACTGAACATAAAGCGGTGCCTTTAGTTTGCCTTGCTTGGAAAGATTCACTGCTTGGTGGATATGTGACAGATCAAACGCTTCGATTTCGGGCTTAACGCCGTACTTCAGCATCTCATCGGCCAGCCACTCCACCAGCTGCGGCGGATTCTCGTAAACACGATTCGGAAAGTTATTGGAGCCCACCGACAAGCTGGCCATATCAGGCTTAAGCGGCAGCATGCCACCACGCTCCTCACCTGCCCCAGAACGCCCACCGGTAGAGAGCTGAATGATCATGCCAGGGCAATGCTGCTTGAGTCCTTCCATCAAACGGCCGAACTTCTCTGGGTCGGATGAAGGCGTTTGATCATCATTGCGCACATGGCAGTGAGCAATGCTCGCACCAGCTTCAAAAGCTGCCTGAGTACTTTCAATCTGCTCTTCAACCGTAATCGGCACGGCAGGGTTGTTCTCTTTGCGAGGCAGGCTACCGGTAATGGCGACGCAAATTATGCAGGGCTGAGACATGGAAAACTCCTTTTGTTCTTATTGCGAACACTAATTTGTATTACGAACAAAATAGAACGGATATTTATCAGCGTCAAATCGAACTCGCTGCCAGTGACGTTTGCAGGCCCGATTTAGAAAGAGACATCAAATACCAGAGGGACAATGGTGTAGAGCGCGACCATAATCACTAGTAAGCCGATAACGTTGAGCCAAATACCTGCACGAATCATGCTCTTGATTGGGAGATCTCCCGTTGCAAAAGCCACGGCATTAGAAGGTGTCGCCACGGGCAACATAAAGGCGCAACTCACGGCAAAGGTAACCACGATGGTCATCAAGAAAGGTTCAATACCCAGCCCCACGGCAATAGAGCCCATAATGGGGAAGAAGGCAGCCGCCGTCGCCGTGTTACTGGTTAACTCGGTCAATAGAATAATAACGATAGCTGTGATGGTTAGGATCAGAATCGGCGGTAGCTCAGATAATCCCGAAACGCTCTCGCCAACCCATGCACTCAAACCAGTGGCGGTGAACTGAGCTGATAGTGTTAAGCCACCACCAAACAAAATCAGTACTCCCCAGGGCACGTCACGGGTGGCCGACCAATCCAGCAAGGTCCCTTTTCCTTTAGAGGCAGGAATCACGAACATCAGAATCGCCGCAAGAATCGCCACACTGGTATCGTTGATGTTACCTAACCAAGGCAGCGCACTCTGCACGACTGGAATTCTCGCGATTAACGGCAGGAAGACCCAACAGAACACAGCCCCGGCAAAAACCATCAATACACGTGACTCTTCAGCCGACAGACGGCCCATCTTTTTGAGTTCTGCTTCGATCATCGCTCGGCCGCCCTGGATATTCTTAACTTCCGAGCGGAACACCAACTTGTTCAGAACTAGCCAAGCCAGCATGAGCATGGTGAATGAGAAAGGGACCCCCACCAGCATCCAGTGGCCAAACCCTATATTAAGTGCGTGGGTGTTTTCCATATACGCGCGCATTAGCGCCATCGGCGGCTGGCCAATCAATGTAGCCATGGAGCCGATAGTGATGGCATAGGCAATGCCCAGTAGCACAGCGGCAGAAAACTTGGGCGTGTCATCACCGTTAGCCAGTGAGTTCACTAGCGCGATGATCGAACCTCCAATGGGCACCATAATCACTGCGGTGGCGGTATTGCTCACCCACATGGTGATAAACCAGCTAGCGAACATCAAACCGAAGACGATTTGAGCCGGCTTAGTACCCACGGTGAGCACCGTCAATAGCGCGAAGCGGCGATGTAAATCCCAGCGCTGCATTGCCAAGCCCAGCAGTACGCCACCCAATACTAGAAAGACAATGCTATGAGCATAGGGCGAGGCGGTCTCACCGACCGAGGCAATATCAAAAAAAGGGAACAGTACAAGCGGCAACAGCGACGTGGCAGGAATCGGGATCGCCTCTGTCATCCACCAAGTGGCCATCAGCATTGCAATGCCTGCCACCAGACGAGCATTGAAGGCCAGCGTTTCTGGCAACAGGAAGAAAACACCTAAGCCAATTAGGATGCCCAGCACAAGAGAGATCGGCTTAAAAGCAGAGGCTTCCGCGTAGGACGTTTGCTCAACGACCCCAGTGGTTTGCGACATGGTAGTTACCTGCAGAGGAAAAGCTGTTCAGGTGAGTGTTACGACTGACGCACTCATCTGCCAATACCTCTCAGGTTGAGTTACATACTTAGCCAAGCAGCATAACAAGAGAGCACAAGGCCATTTAAATAAATAAAATCAATTACTTAAAAAAATAAACGTACTGCGCAAAAAATCCCTACACGCGTATGTCGCATATACTTTGAAATATTCACCTTCTTTACTAACTGTTGCTTACAACTAATGGATTATCAGACCTGCTTAACTTGTGAAGCCATAACCTTTTTAAAGGGCCATTAGCATTCCGAGTCTTACGATTGAAAAAAGGAGTGATTTCTAGCGCATAGGGTCGTCATAGCACATCTATCCAAAGAAATAAAGGGGAATATCTTGGAAGCTTAGGTTTTGCTGAAAGTTAAAGCGCTAAATGTCGTTTAAGCGTACTGGAACTCGGCTTAAGTGATTATTATCGTTGGCAATTTTTTGAAGAAGACAAAGCAGTATCTGTTGTTCTTCGGCGTTCAGTGGCGCCAGAATATCACTTTGCACCTCTTCAACAGCAGGCTCTACAGCTTCTCGTAGCGCCTCTCCTTCCTTGGTTAGCTTTACTACCATGGAACGACGATCTTCAGGGTTGCGGTGCCGAGTAATGAGGCCACGCTCCTCCAGCTTCCGAACCACGACCGCGACAGTGTTGCGATCCAGCGCTGTATAGCCACCTAGGGTAACTTGGTCGCTGGTACCCATCTCTTCAAGTGCAGAAAGGATAATATATTGCAGTTGAGTAAGGTTGAATGCCTCGCACTTGCGCAGAAAAATAGCCACGCTAATTTGGTGGCAGCGCCTTAACAGATTACCGGGCAGGTCAAAAGCTTCAGAGAGCGGTGTTCGAGTCATATAGTGTCTTATAAAGGGCAAAATAAGCTGTGACCATAGCAGAAGTTTCTGTAATAGGCACTGAATGAGATCACTGGCTAACCCACTAGTCGCCAGTGACTCACATCGATGAAAAGTAAGCGGGAGGTAAGTGGCTAGGCTTAACGGAAAACGCTAATGAGCCACGGGTTAAAGATGACCGCCAAGATAACGAGGCAGGCTGCTAGGATGAACGGAAAGATCCACTTCGTAATGCGGGGCAAGCTAACGTTGCTGATAGCGGAGGCGACGTAGAGACCGGCCCCCACCGGCGGGGTCAGCAGCCCCAGGCTCAGGGTCATGCAGGTGACGATGCCGAAGTGGATCGGGTCGATGCCGTAGCTCTGCTGGGCCACCGGCAGCAGGATGGGCACCAGGATGATCAGCGCGGCGATGCCGTCGAGCACCATGCCCACCAGGATCAGCATGACGAAGACCAGCAGCATGAAGACCACCGGGCTCTCGGTAGTGCCCTGCATCAGCCCGGCCACCTGCTGCGGGATCTGGTTGTAGACCAGCACCCAGCCGAAGGCCTTTGCGGCGGCGATCAGGAACAGCACGATGGCGGTGTTACGCGCCGTCCTGGCCAGCACGCCGGGAAACTGGCCCCAGCGCAGCTCGCGGAAGAGCAGGCCACCGAGGACCAGCGCCATCAGCGTCGCCACGGCGGCGGACTCGGTCGGGGTCACCACCCCGAAGGCGATGCCGCCGACGATCACCAGCGGAATGCTCAGGGTGAGCAGGGCGCCGCGCGTCGCGCCCCACAACGGGATGCGTGACTTCTCGGCGCCGCCGCTCTTGTGGGCGCGCCTGGCCACCAGGGCGATCAGGCCGCTGATCAGCAGGAACAGCACCAGGCCAGGGATGATGCCGCCCATGAACATGGCGCCGATCGAGACCTGGGCGATGACGCCGTAGATGATGAACACCATCGACGGCGGGATGATCGGGCCGAGCAGGCCGGCCCCTGCGGTGAGGGCGGCGGCGAAGCCCTTGTCGTAGCCGTCGCGCTCCATCTCCGGGGTCATCACCCGGCTCATGATAGCGATCTGCGCGGTGGCGGAGCCCATGATCGAGGCGAGCATCAGGTTCGAGGTCAGCGAGACGTAGGCGATGCTGTGCGGTACCCAGGCGAACCAGGCGCGCGCGGCGGTGATGATGCGCCGGGTGATGCCCCCCTCGTTCATGATCTCGCCGAGCAGGATGAAGAGCGGGATCGCCAGCAGGTCGAAGACCTCCAGCGAGCCGAAGATCACCTGGGGCAAGTTCTCCAGCAAGCGGAAGTTGCCCGAGGCGATGATGAAGGTGAAGGTGGCGCCCAGCAGCACGAAGGCGATGGGCATGCCGAGCAGCATGAACAGCAGGAAGGCGGCGAGCGTCATGGGTCACTCCTCGTCGCTGGGCAGGCTGAAGACCGTGCGGGAACGATCGGGCAGGCGCGCGATAAGGTGGAAGAGGGAGGTGGCGCAGAAGATCGGCACGATCAGGTAGAAGTGCCACTTGGGCCAGTCGAGGGTGATGGCGATGTCGTAGTTCACCGACGGCGAGCGCAGCCAGCCGATGGCGTACCACAGCATCACTGCCAGCATCGCTATGCAGAGCAGCTCGGTCAGCCAGTAGCAGGCGCGCTGAGTAGGGGCCGGTAGCAGGCCCACCAGCATGGTCAGGCGAACGTGCTGGTCATGGTGGATGGCGATGGAGACGGCCAGGAAGGCCATCCAGATCAGGATGTAGACCGCCAGCTCATTGGCGAAGTAGAGCGGGCTGTTGAGTACGTAGCGGGCGAAGACGTTGGCGATCAGCAGGGCGCCGAAGGCCACGATCAGCAGGCTGCACAGTGCTTGCTCGAGCGTGCTCAGTCGACGGCTCGCCCGGCTCAGCCAGGTCAGGGATCGAGACGGCATGGGGACTCCTTCGGTGCACGCCGGGGCGCCGTGGCGCCCCGGTGGCATTATTCGGTCGTGAGGCGATCGGCGGCCTGCTGCTGGAAGGCCTGGATCAGGGGGTGATCGCCGAAGCGCTCGGCAAAGGCCTGGTTGGCCTCGGCGAAGACACCCTCGGCCTCCTCGAGGGTGTAGACGTCGATGCTCTCCTCGAGGGTAGTGAGGTTGCGTTGCTCGGCCTCGATCTGCGCCTCGATACCCCAGACCAGGGCCTCCTGCATGGCGCTGTCGATGATCTCGCGCTCCTCATCGGAGAGGGAGGCCCGCGTCGCCTGGCTCATCACCGAGACGGCGGGGAAGGCCATATGGCTGGTCAGGGTCAGGTGCTCGGCGACTTCGTAGAAGCCGGAGCCGACCAAGGCATCAAGGTCGATGTCGACGCCGTCGAGCATGCCGTTCTGCAGGCCCTGGTAGACGTCCGGCAGGCTGATGGGGGTGGGTCGGGCATCCATGGCGCGCCACCAGGTGTTCATCGCGGTGAAGGGGATAATGCGCATGTTCTTGCCGGCGACGTCCTCGATGGTCGTGACGTGCTGGTCGCGCATCAGGATGTGGCGCATGCCGGCGAAGGTGTAGCCGAAGGCGTGCAGGCCCTTGCTTTCCAGGTTGTCCAGCATGAGCTGGGCGGCCTCGGTTTCGGTGGCCTGGGCGGCCTGCTCGACACTGTCGAACAGGAAGGGAGTGAACCAGCCGACCATGGAGGGCTCGCGCTGGCTGGTCAGGGCCGACGTCATGATGCCCATGTCGAGCAGGCCGGACTCCATCTGCGAGAACATGGCGGATTCGTCGCCGAGCTGGCCGGCTGGAAACAGTGCGACGGTCAGCTCCCCATCGCTCTGCCCTGCAACGTTCTTGGCGAACTTCTCCGCGGTCTGGGTCCAGATATGTTGGGGTGGTGTGATCATGCCGAGCCTGAGCTCCTTCGCCAGGGCAGGAGCGCTGGCGGCGAGCAGGGAGGCGGAGATCAGTGTCAGGGCCAGGGGGTAGCGGATGGCGTGGCGTGCGGTGGTTGTCATTGTCGGCTCGCTTGTCGTTGGTCGGGGCGGTGGATAGGGAAGTGGTCATTCTTTGATCTGCGTCAGTATTGTGATCATCACAGTGATGATCAATCATCCGAAGGTCGATAGCACGACGGTCTGGCCGGACCTTGCGGGCAAGTTCTTAGCGGAAAGTCGTATTGTTCGTCACGATTACAATCACAATACTGATAATCACTATTGTGTCGAATTGCTGCAGCAGACACATCCGCCCCCCGACGACCCCAACAACGACCCGCGACAAGCGGGATGGAGCGAACAGATGCAGTACTTCCTCAATGGTTATCGCAGTGGCGACCCGCGTATCCAGCCCGTGGCCGAAGGTCGCAGCGAGGTGCAGGGCCCGCTGCCGGAGGAGGTGGACGTGCTGATCGTCGGCACCGGTCCCGCCGGCCTGCTGCTGGCGGCCCAGCTGTCGACCTTTCCGGATATTGTCACCCGTGTGGTGGAGAAGGCCGACGGGCCGCTGGAAGTGGGGCGCGCCGACGGCATCGCCTGCCGCACCGTGGAGATGTTCGAGGCCTTCGGCCTGGCCGAGAAGCTGACCACCGAGGCCTACTGGATCAACGAGACCCACTTCTGGGGGCCGGCCCCCGAGGACAAGTCGCGCATCGCCCGCCTCGGCCGGGTCCAGGACGTGCGCGACGGCCTCTCCGAGTTCCCCCACGTGATCGTCAACCAGGCACGTCTGCTCGATTTCCTGCTCGAGTACATGCACAACTCCCCCAGCCGACTGGGGGTCGACTACGGCCACGAGACCCTCGCGGTGAAGGTTCCCGAGGCGCCCGACGAGCGGGTCACGGTGCGGCTCAGGACCGCAGAGGGCGAGAAGACAGTACGCGCGAAGTACGTGGTCGGCTGCGACGGCGCTCACAGCGTGGTGCGCGAGTCGATCGGCCGCGTGCCTCAGGGCCACGGCGAGGACAAGGCGTGGGGCGTGATGGACGTGCTGGCGGTGACCGACTTCCCGGACATCCGCTTCAAGTGCACCATCCAGTCCGCCGAGGCGGGCAACATCCTGCTGATCCCCCGCGAGGGTGGCTACATGGTCCGGCTCTACGTCGACATGGGCAACATCGCCCTGGATGCCTGGCTGACCAAGGAAGAGGTGCTGGCCAAGGCCCAGGCAGTGCTGGCGCCCTACACCTTCGAGGTGAAAGAGACCGCCTGGTTCTCCGTCTACCGCGTTGGCCACCGGGTCACCGACAAGTTCGACGACGTCGACGACGACCAAGTGGAGAACCGCACGCCGCGGGTCTTCATCGCTGGTGATGCCTGCCACACCCACACCGCCAAGGCCGGGCAGGGCATGAACGTGTCGATGCAGGACACCTTCAACCTGGGCTGGAAGCTGATCTCGGTGCTCGAGGGGCGCAGCCCGGCGAGCCTGCTGCACACCTACAACGCCGAGCGCCACGTCATCGCCGAGAACCTGATCGAGATGGATACCCGCTGGTCGCGGGCGATTGGCGCCGCCCAGGGCTCCGACGATCCCGAGGCCGCGATGAAGGGGCTGGCCGAGGTGCAGCGCCAGTTCGTCACCAACAGCGAGTTCACCGCCGGCTTCGCCACCCACTACACCCCGGCCCTGCTCACCGGCGACGATCGCCACCTGCACCTGGCCACCGGCTTCCCACCCGGGCGCCGCTTCCACTCCGCCGAGGTGGTTCGCCTCGGCGATGCGAAGCAGGTCCACCTGGGCCACGTGCATCGCGCCGACGGCCGCTGGCGGCTCTACGCCTTCGCCGACATGGTCGACCCGCGCAGCCCCGGCTCACGCTTCAACGCCCTGATGGACTACCTGGCCAGCGACGCCTCGCCGATCCGCCGCTTCACCCCGCAAGGGGCCGACCCGGATGCCATCTTCGACGTCCACGGCATCATCCAGCAATCCCACCTCGAGGTGGACTGGGCCGACATGCACGCGCTGCTCAAGCCCCACAAGGGCCCCCTCGGCTTGCAGGACTACCAGAAGGCCCATGCGCCGGTGCCGGGCACCGACCGGGACATCTTCGACCTGCGCGGCATCGACCGCGGCGCCGGCGCGCTGGTGGTGGTGCGCCCGGACCAGTACGTCTCGCTTGTGCTACCGCTTGACGGCTTCGATGAACTCGACCACTTCTTTTCAAGATTTATGGTAGAGCTCGACTAAAATAGAGCTTTTCATTTATTAACCCGGCGGAAATTTAGGTCTGTTATGCGGCATAAGCGATATGCCCAGCATCAAAGTATTTTTTCACTCGTTCAGGACGGCGTTGAAGCGTCAGCATGCATGATCGCGTGCGTTTCTTCAGATCGTCGACAGAGCGAGCAGCAGGCCCACTATGCACCATGGCTTTCAGTGAGGTACTCATCCGGGTTCAACTCCGGGGAGTAGGCTGGCAGGAAGAATACTTCCAGATAGCGTTTGACTGTCTTGCGCTCCAGCCAGCGTTTCACGACCTTGGCGTGGTGTACCCTCAAGTTATCCAGGATCAGAAAGACCTTACCGGGCGTCGATTCGATCAGCGCGCGCAGAAATTTCTTCAGGACCTTGGCGGTCATGGTCGACTCATAGAGCATGAATCGTACAGTGCCCTGGTTGGTGATCACCGAGATCATGTTGAGCGATACACGCTTGGCCGGCAAAGGTTGCACCGGTGTTTGTCCCTTTGGTGCATAGCTCCGACCGTGCTGGGTATTGTTTTTGATACCCGTCTCGTCACCCCAGAAAATCTGGGCGTTCTCTGCTTTGGCACGGGCCTGAATCTGCGAGTATTCCTCCTTCAGCCAAGCGTCAACGCGGGTCGGGTTCTGCTCCCACGCTTTCTTCAATGGCTTCTGAGGCGTGAAGCCCCAGCGCTTGAGGTAATCGCCCATCGTGCGGACCGAGATATCAATGCCCCAGAACTGCTTGATCAACTGAGTAATCGCGCGCCGCGTCCACAGCGCAAAGCCAAGCTTGTGCTGGTCGGGCATCTGGTCACGAATCGCCTCGATGACACGTTGTTCCTGCTGTTCGGTCAACCGTCGAGGCTTGTTTTTGGGGCCGCGTTTCTGGACAGCGATAGCCTCGGCACCACCCGCTTGATAGCGCTTATACCAGCGCCCGACGGTGTCAGGGTGAACGTCAAGAAGCTGACCGATCTGGCGGAAGGTTTTGCCCTTCTCGCGGAGTCGAATCGCCTTCTGCCTGAGAAGTTCTTGTTGCTCCGTGCTGAGCTTGCGTGCGTCTGTATTCATGCAGGTATTATATCAGACGTAAATTGACACCGGATTAATAAAACTGGAGAATCATCTTACTCTAGTTCCTTGCCACAACACTACCTTTGATTTGAGGATACCACACTGGATTGCAAGCCATAGCGGCCAAGGATATCGTCGCTAACCGGTCTTGGAGCGTAGTTCCTCCCTCCGCTGTCAGGCGACATGGTAAACAGCTCCCCAGACGACACGGAGAATTGACCACCTCCGTGATCTCACCAGGAGTGTGCCCCCATGCAGCAACCCGAATACAAGGTTCTTCACACTCAGGTACGAGTGAAAGCGATGCAGAACCCAGGGGATGTCGCGGCCATGCTGCGCCTGAAGACCTGGAACAGACTACGAGCCCTGGGGCAATCCACAGCCACTTCAGGCTAGAGGCGCTGGGGATCCGGTTCAGGAAGGTTATGAAGCCTTTCCAAAACAGGAAACCAGGGGGGAGCTTCCATGCCACGCGGCGGCCTTAAGCTGGCGTTTTGGCGAATATCAGCTTATCTAGATTTAACGTCATTTCTCTTTCCTGTCTGACCGATGGGCATATCACCCCTTTCACAACGACCTGCGGAAAGCAAGAATATATTTCTATTATAGTCAATTGCATTACCCTAAATACATCAACCTCTTGGGCGCGAAACGCGCCCCAGCACCATGTGGGTGATCCGATTGGGATGCTGCACTGAAGAAGCCTTATGCAGCGCTTGTCGATGCATTATCGCCCTTCTGGAACCGATTCACTGCCTCTCGACTAAAGTCGCAGCCTCATGCCTTGCATTCTTGCTGCAAAAATACTTAGATATAAAAGAATATTTGTACCACCACAACAACAAAGGGATCCCCCATGGCGACCACAGACAATGCAATACCCATGACCGAGCTTGAGGTCACCACGCTGGATGCCATCGCCGAAGGCATCTACCGTCTGGAATTCGCTCACCCGGAGGGCGACGAGCTGCCCGAGTTCACGCCGGGCGCCCACCTCCATGTCGAGGTGCCGAATGGCCAGGTACGACGCTACTCTCTGTGCAACGATCCCGAAGAGCGGGACCGCTACGTGATCGCGGTCAAGCGTGAGGAGGCGGGCACCGGGGGCTCGAAGAGCCTGGTGGATGACACCCGCGTGGGGGATCGCCTGCAGGTGTCGGCACCCGTCAACGACTTCGAACTGAAAGGCAATCCGGCACGCTACGTGTTCATCGCCGGCGGCATCGGCATCACCCCGATCCTTTCGATGATCCACCACCTACGCACCACCGGCGGTAAGCCGTTCAAGCTCTACTATCTGACCCGCGAGCCGGAACAGACCGCCTTCCTCGAGGAGCTCAGCGGTCCCGAATACCGCGGCAAGGTGGTGATCCACCATGACCACGGAAATCCGGACGACTCCTTCGACCTCTGGCCGGTGCTGGAACATCCCAAAGGCGCCCACATCTACTGCTGCGGCCCGCGAGGCCTCATGGAGGCGGTGCGTGACATGACCGGCCACTGGACGCCCTCCAGCGTGAACTTCGAGGACTTCGGCGCCCAGAAACACGCCTCGGCAGAAAACGACACGCCGTTCACCGTGCGCCTGCACAAGACCGGCGAAGCGATTCCGGTGCCCGCGGGGGTCTCGATCCTCGAGGCATTGCGGGTCAACGGCCACCATGTACCCTACTCCTGCGAAAGCGGCACCTGCGGCTCCTGTCGTTCGACGCTGATCGAGGGCGAAGCGGACCATCGCGATCTCGTGCTGTCCGAGGCCGAGCGTGTCGATCACATCATGGTCTGCGTCTCGCGTGCCTGTTCGAAGGAACTGGTGATCGACCTGCCGGAGTGAGCCGGCTCTGCTCCCGGAGGACGCACCATGTCAGAATCCCCCTTGAGACTCGGCATCGCGGGGCTGGGACGCGGCTTCATGCTGTTGCTACCCACCCTCGCGGCCCATCCCGGCATACGTTTAGTGGCGGCAGCCGACCCGCGCGAAGAAGCGCGCCAGCAATTCACCGCCGATTTCTCCGCTAACGCCTATGCCGAGGTGGCCGAGCTATGTGCCGATCCCGAGGTGGAGGCGGTGTATATCGCCACACCCCACCAGTATCACCGTGAGCACGTCGAACTGGCCGCCCGACACGGCAAGCATGTGCTGGTCGAAAAGCCCATGGCACTTTCCCTCGCGGACTGCCAGGCGATGATCAATGCCATGTCCTATGCCGGACGCTGGCTGATCGTTGGCCACAGCCATAGCTTCGATGCGCCCTATCTGCACACCCGGAAACTGATCGACAGCCAGGCGTTCGGCGCGGTGCGCATGATCAGTGCCCTGAACTTCACCGACTTCCTCTATCGCCCGCGTCGCCCCGAGGAGCTGGACACGGCGCAAGGCGGCGGCGTGGTGTTCAGCCAGGCCGCCCACCAGGTAGATATCGTGCGCCTGCTCGGCGGTGGTCGCGTCGCGAGCGTGCGCGCCGCCACCGGTCGTTGGGACGCGACCCGCCCCACCGAAGGGGCCTATAGTGCCTTACTGAACTTCGACGATGGCGCCTTCGCCAACATGACCTATAGCGGATACGCCCATTTCGATAGCGACGAACTCTGTGGTTGGACGGGAGAGCTGGGACAGCCCCGCGATCCGCAATGCTACGGCCAGGCCCGCGCCGCCCTGGCGGGGCTTCGCGGTGTCGAAGAGGAAGCTCAGCTCAAGAACGCCCGCACCTACGGTGCCGGCCTGTCGCTGGCCACCAGCAGCCTGGCAGGTATCACCCATAATCACTTCGGCTTCGTGGTGGTCTCCTGTGACGGTGCCGACCTGCGTCCCACGCCTCAGGGCGTGGAGGTCTATGCCAACGATCGACATTATCTTGAACCCCTCTCCGCGCCGACGATACCGCGACGAGAGGTCCTCGACGAACTGATCGCCGCCGTCCGTCACGACCGCCCACCTATTCACTCCGGTGCCTGGGGCATGGCCACCATGGAGGTGTGCCTAGCCATGCTCGACTCCGCCACCACGGAGAAGGATGTTGCGCTGTCCCATCAGGTAGGCCTGCCCTCGAGCGGTCGGTTATAATTTGGAGCCTCGTTCAGGGCAAATGAGAGAATATCTCCATGACACGCAGCAGCACTCAGGAAACTCACACGATCCTGCGTCATTGGCGGGAAGATGTGCCGGACGACCGCCTGGCCCACCTGGTGCGGGACGCCGGGCGCGTCCTGACCAAGAGCCTCCAGACACGACTGGCCGAGCACTCGGTCAGCTTCGGCCACTGGTCGTTCCTGCGCATCCTGTGGGTCAGCGAAGGACTGACGCAGCGAGAACTCAGCGAACAGGCCGGGCTGATGGAGCCGACCACCTTCACCGCCCTGAAAGCCATGGAGGCCAACGGCCTGATCGAACGGCGGCATTTGAACGGCAACCGCAAGAACATCCACATCTACTTGACGCAGAAGGGACGCGACTTGAAGGAGATCCTGGTGCCCCTGGCGGAAGAGGTCAACGACATCGCAGTACAAGGTGTGGATGACGACGACCTACGGGCAACCCGGCGCACCTTGCTCACGATCATCCGCAACCTGGCCGACGCCAACGAATGACCGGGCGGGCTGGTTGCCTGATAACGACCCCAAGACAGGACAGAACAGGCGATGACTCCCTACGACTCGACACCAACGGCACAAGACAAGCAGGCACTCCTTGACGACCTGGTAGATGCCAACCATATCCTTTTCGATGAGGGCGTGCTCGACGCCTTCGGACATATCAGCATCCGCGACCCGGACGATCCAGAACGCTTTCTTCTGGCCCGCAACATGGCGCCGGGCCTGGTTACCCGCGACGACATACTGACCTTCGAGCTCGATGGTACGCCCGTCGATGCCGATGGGCGGAAGGTGTACCTCGAGCGCTTCATTCATGGCGAGATCTATCGGCTCCGTCCCGATGTAATGGCAGTGGTACACAGCCACTCCCCTTCGGTGGTGCCCTTCAGTGCCGTCAAGTCGACCCCGTTGCGCCCGATGTGCCACATGAGCGGCTTCCTGGGAGACGGAGCACCAATCTTCGAGATCCGCGATGTGGCCGGTACGGCCACAGACCTGCTGATCCGTGATCGCGCCCTCGGTGCCTCCCTGGCCGACTCCCTGGGGGAGAACAACGTCGTGCTCATGCGCGGTCACGGTGCCACCGTGACCGCGGCCACGCTCAAGCAAGCAGTCTATCGGGCCATCTATGTCGAAGTGAATGCGCGTCTGCAGGCCGATGCCCTGCGCCTCGGCCCCGTCGAATACCTCACCGCCGGCGAGGCTAGGTCAGCGATGGAGACCACCGAAGGCCAGGTGGAGAGGCCCTGGCAGTTATGGAAACAGCGTGCACGTCAGGCGCGCGCCACAAGCACAAGCTGAGATGGCGACCGGTGCCCGTGGCACCGGTCGTTTCTTTGGTGCGCCAGGCATGGCGCGTAGCGCCGTGACGGCGCTGTTCCCGAGGGTGGTGCTTCGGGATGACTTGGGGGTGAAAGTCCCCTGCACACCCGGCAAGGGGAAGTGCTAGCCGAACGGCAAGGGTGTCCACCGCGAGGTGGAATCTGAAGGAAGTCGAAGGCAAAACGCTGGCCTGACGAACAGGAAGCGGATACGAGGCGGCATGGCGGGGTGAGATGGCCACTATCATCAAAGCCCGATACTTGCACGGAACGCCATGACGTAAATCCGACAGGCATAAGCGGGAAGGTCACGCGTCTTACCCTGGGAGGTCTGGGATAGCTGCCCGAAGGGGCTACCGGCGTCGAGAGGCGACGGGATGGCTGCCCAGAAGTCAGCAGAGGCCATAGTAAGTGCCGGCTCACCACGGCACCAAGGGCCGAACATGAAGGACCGCAAGTAGGCGATGATGTCTCGCGATAGACTCGACAAGGCTGATACCGATCCGAACAGGACGGCCTACCCAGAGGGGCAGGGGAAGAACCCCGAGTCCCGGCCGGTGGGAGCCGAGAGCTGTCCGGCGTCATCATCGTGGACGAACGCGGAGTCGAGCTGGCTCATGGAGCAGGTGGTTGCCACCGGCAACATGCAGCGAGCGTACCAGCGGGTGATGCGCAACAAGGGGGCGCCGGGTGCCGATGGCATGACGGTGGTTCAACTGGCGGATCATCTGAAGCGTCATTGGCCAGTGCTGCGCGAGCGGCTGCTGGCAGGCGAATACCACCCCGGCCCGATCCGGGCCGTCGAGATCCCCAAACCCCAGGGTGGAATGCGGCAACTCGGTATTCCCACGGTAGTGGATCGGTTGATCCAGCAGGCCCTGTTGCAGGTGCTGATGCCGATATTCGACCCGGAGTTCTCTGAGTCGAGTTACGGCTAGCGCGCGAAACGCAACGCCCAGCAGGCCGTGTCGGCGATGAAGAGCCACGTCGAGGCAGGTCACCGTTGGGTGGCTGACCTCGACATGACGGCCTTCTTCGACCGGGTGAACCACGATCTGTTGATGGCTCGTGTGGCACGTCGTGTGCGTGACCGTCGGGTTCTGCGCCTGATACGCCGCTTCCTGGAAGCGGGAGTGGTCGAGCATGTCCGGGTCGTGAAGAGGCAGCAGGGGACACCACAAGGTGGGCCCCTGAGCCCCCTGTTGGCCAATATCCTGCTGGACGATGTGGACCGGGAACTGGAACGACGAGGGCACCGCTTCTGCCGCTACGCGGATGATCTGCAGGTGTATGTGGGCAGCCGCCGAGCGGGGCAGCGGGTCATGGACAGCCTGAGTGATTATCTCGAGAACTCACTCAGGCTGGAGATCAATCGCCGCAAGAGCGCGGTGGATCGCCCGTGGCGTCGAAGCTTTCTGGGCTATCAGTTGACGTTTCATCGTCAACCTCGTCTGACGTTGGCGCCGACCAGTCTGCGCCGACTGATACAACGTGTTCAGGCGGTCTTCCGGCGCGGACGAGGAGGCAGCTTTCAGCGAGTCCTCAAGGAACTGGCCCCGGTACTTCGAGGCTGGGCCAGCTACTACCGACGGGTGGATGTGAAGAGGCCTCTGGAAACGCTGGATGGTTGGATACGTCGCCGCCTACGTTGCCTGTTGTGGCGGCAATGGAAACGGGTGTATCCGAGGGTACGGCGGCTGATGAAGCTAGGGCTCCCGAAGGAACGGGCGTGGCGCTCGGCCACCAACGGCAGGGGCCATGGTGGAACGCGGGAGCGTCCCATTTGAATCATGCTCTCCCCGTGAGCTGGTTCATGGATCAGGGGCTGGTCTCGATACTCGGTACGATACAACGACTCAGATAGCCTTCATGAACCGCCGTGGTACGGAACCGTATGCCCGGTGGTGTGGGAGGACGGCGGGGGTAACCCCGCCTCCTACCCGATTGCGCCAGACTAACGCTGTTGCCGAGGGTGGTGTCTCGGAGTTACTGTGTGGTGAGAGTTGGGCCTTCAGGCCAGCCAGCTCTACCAGTGGCGGACCAAGGCCCAGCAGCAGCAAGATGTCTCAACCCGAGAGCAGGCCCTGGCTGGAGCTGCTTGACCTCGCGACGCAGGCGTCGCAGTTCTTCCTGTTCGGTGCTGGTCGGCCCATCGTGACGATGTCCCGCATCACGGTCGGCCTGCTTCACCCAGTTATGGATGGTCTGAGCGGTGGGTTCGAACTCCTTGGCTAGCTCTTCCGGGGTTCGGCCGACTCGGACCAGTTCGACGATCTGCTGCCGGAATTCAGCAGGATAAGGGGCTCGGAACTTGGGCATAGTGGACTCCCCCTTCTCAAAGGGTCGGGTGTCCACCAAACCGGGTCAACTTCACGCGCTATCACACGGACTTGAAACTGTACCGATGAAAGAGCACTGATAAAAATAGAATAATCTGAATTGATGAACTGGAGGTACGCAGGCGACTGCATGGCCGCCGCCCTACAAAATGACCCTGTTGAGCGCTTCTTTCGCCCCCTGAAGGAGAAGTGGAATTTGCTTTATGGCTTCGAGTATCTGGTAAATCTTGGGTCGTTATTAACTTCTTGATATGATCCTATAATGCATGTTAAGTGCCTATTCAAAATTAATCGCGCGATCAGTTCCGTAACCACCGAGTAAGCGGTGTACCTCTTCACATAGACGTTCAAACGAGAGATAGGCACTCAAAGACAGCCAGGTGTACTTCATCTGCCGCCACAGAATCTCTATCAGATTCAGCTCTGGTGAGTAGGCAGACAGATAGATCAGGTGCGCACGTTGCGACATCCACTCCACCCTCTTGCGTCTAAAGGCCTTGGAGCGATGCATGCTGGCATTGTCGAGCACCACAACGGCGAAGAATCCCAACACGTTTAGCCTTCGGCAGCGGGAGTAGGCAGTGACTTCCCAAGGCTTGCCGATAGGGCTCCACGCATACGGCACCGACGACGAAAACCTGATTCATCAAAGTAATAGAAGAGCTCGTGCTCGCCTTGGTTCTCTCGCTCGTGAAGCGCGTTCATCAGGCCTTGCGTTTTGCGAAAGTCCGTTTCATCACGCTGGGTCTTGAGTGAATGAGACCATCCAAACCGGACACTTCCCATTGCTTGAACCATCGTGATACGGCATCGCGGCGAACCTGAAGTATCTCACTGATTTGGTTAATCGTATGGCCTT
>Ga0098069_100418_pt1 | contig 19518 bp, 14 predicted proteins | sample 27_taG_FD_92584 | JGI IMG/M metagenome (GOLD analysis project Ga0098069, IMG submission 92584) | Marine viral communities from Cariaco Basin, Caribbean Sea - 27_WHOI_OMZ | ecosystem: Environmental > Aquatic > Marine > Oceanic | place: Caribbean Sea: Cariaco Basin | collected 2014-11-09 | reverse complement strand
TCGGCTCCCTTTTTTGTTTTTGGAAAGCGTTATTCGTTATTCGATCGTTCACTACGTTCACTGTTCGTCCGCTTCGCTGTTCGCAACCACGAACAACGAACAGTGAGGCGCAGCCGAGCGGACGAACAGCGCAGCGTACGAATAACGAATAACGCCCTTGTTTTGAGCGGTTTGATCGGTATAATACAGCGTCCGTTTCTGTCACATAAACAGAACCTGCAGGGGTGTAGTTCCAATTGGTAGAACAGCGGTCTCCAAAACCGACGGTTGGGGGTTCGAATCCCTCCACCCCTGCCAACATTTTCGAAAGCGTTGTTCGGTATTCGTCCGCTTCGCTATTCGTACGTGCTTCGCACTGTTCGAATAATGAGGCAACGCCGAATGGACGAACAGCGAAGCGTACGAAATACGAATAACGATTTTTCTAAACAGGATTAAATAATGAGTGCAAACACCGAAACGCAAAGCAGCTCACTCGACGGCTTAAAATGGATCGTCGCTATTGCCTTGCTCGCAGCCGCAGTATTGGGTAACTACTATTATGGCGAACAAGTTTCAGTACTTTACCGCGCCATTGGCGTTGTCGTACTCGTTATCATTGCCGGCGTTATTGCTGGTATGACTGGCAAAGGTCGCCGTTTCCGTAGCTTCGCCAAAGAAAGCCGCGCAGAAACTCGCCGCGTGGTATGGCCATCACGCCAAGAAGCTACCCAAACAACCATTATTGTTGTGGTAGCCACAGCGATTGTGTCACTAATTTTGTGGGGCATGGATGCGATTTTAGTGCGCGTCGTTGGCTTCTTCACCGGACTGGAGTTTTAATCAATGACTGAACAACTGAAAAAACGCTGGTACGTCGTTCAAGCTTTCTCAGGTTATGAGAAGCGTGTTGCTGAATCATTGCGTGAACATATCAAAATGCACAGCATGGAAGACAAGTTCGGCGAAGTGCTAGTGCCTACCGAAGAAGTTGTTGAAATGAAAGCCGGTAAGCGCGCTAAAAGCGAGCGTAAGTTTTTTCCAGGCTATGTGCTGGTAGAAATGGCGATGGACGAAGACGCGTGGCACTTAGTGAAAAGCATTCCGCGCGTACTGGGCTTTATTGGTGGAACGCAAGAGCGTCCTACGCCAATTACCCAGAAAGAAGCCGATACTATCTTGAACCGTCTGCAAGAATCTGTTGATAAGCCGAAGCCGAAAACATTGTTCGAGCCAGGTGAAGTGGTTCGCGTTAATGACGGTCCGTTTGCTGACTTCAATGGTACCGTTGAAAGCGTTGACTACGAAAAGAGCCGCTTAACTGTATCTGTCTCTATTTTTGGTCGCGCAACACCAGTCGAACTCGAGTTCGGCCAGGTCGAAAAGGCCTAGAAGCGTTAATCGTTATTCGTTGCTGGTTATTCGTTAAAGCAAAACACTAACGACGAATAACGAATAACGAATAACGAATAACGAATAACCAATTCGCGTGAGCGAATGGCTTGCAATGAGAGGCGAATAGGACTATAATTCGCCTCCTTTTTTATATTGGGGAGCCGTTAGAGTAAGTCAACTCTTAGATTTACGAGGCGTTTGACCCACAACCAAGAGGCATAAACATGGCTAAGAAGTTAAAAGCTATTATCAAGCTGCAAGTAGCAGCTGGTGCAGCTAACCCGTCACCACCAGTTGGTCCTGCTTTGGGTCAGCACGGTGTGAACATCATGGAATTCTGTAAAGCGTTTAACGCAGCAACTGACCAGCTTGAAAAAGGCGCGCCAGTTCCTGTTGAAATTAGCGTTTTTGAAGACCGCTCGTTCACCTTTATCACCAAAACTCCTCCAGCAGCGTTCTTGTTGAAGAAAGCCGCGGGCATTAAGAGTGGTTCAGGTCGTCCTAACACCGAGAAAGTGGGTACCGTTACTCGCGCTCAGTTAGAAGAAATTGCCAAGGTTAAAGAGCCAGACTTAACAGCGGCCGACCTTGATGCAGCAGTACGTACTATCGCCGGCTCAGCTCGTGCGATGGGCCTGAAGGTGGAGGGTTAATAAGATGGCTAAGTTAACGAAACGTGCACGTCTTATCCGTGAAAAAGTTGAAGCTCGTGATTACGAAATCAACGAAGCAATTAACTTATTGAAAGAATTAGCAACTGCAAAATTCAAAGAAAGCGTTGATGTATCTGTAAACTTGGGTATCGACGCTCGTAAATCTGACCAAAACGTTCGTGGTGCAACTGTACTACCAAACGGCACTGGTCGTGACGTACGTGTAGCAGTTTTCACTAGCGGCGCTAACGCTGAAAAAGCGAAAGAAGCTGGTGCAGACTTAGTAGGTATGGAAGACTTAGCTGAGCAAGTTAAGAAAGGCGAAATGAACTTTGACGTTGTTATCGCTTCTCCAGACGCTATGCGTGTTGTTGGTATGTTAGGTCAAATCTTAGGTCCGCGCGGCTTAATGCCAAACCCTAAAACTGGTACCGTAACTCCAGACGTTGCAACTGCTGTGCAAAATGCTAAAGCAGGTCAGATTCGTTATCGTAACGATAAAGCGGGTATCATCCACGCGACTATCGGTAAAGTTGATTTCGATAACGACAAACTGAAAGAAAACTTAGAAGCCTTGTTGGCGGCCCTGAAGAAAGCTAAGCCTTCTTCTGCAAAAGGTCAGTTCATCAAGAAAGTAAGCTTATCAACCACTATGGGCGCTGGCGTAGCCATCGACCATAGTACGTTGACTGTAGCTTAAGGTTTTATGGGTTGGAGCTGTAGCTCCCGTCCAAGACCGCAGGTGTATCGCGGCTGACCTCTCGAGAGAGACTATTCAGCGACACTTAATTTCCTGCGCAGATGGTGATATCCGATCCAGACTCTCTGGGTAAGAGATTCACCGTGACAACGTGGCAGAAGTAGTTTGTCTGCCTATGTGTAACGATCGGCCCAAAGTGCTTGCACGGCGGGCCAAACAAAGAGGTGATACTAGTGGCACTAGGTTTAGTAGCAAAACAAGCAATCGTTAAAGAAATTAACGATGTTGCTTCAAACGCTCTATCCGTCGCTGTTGCTGAGTATCGTGGTATGGAAGTTGCGGACATGACCCAACTTCGTCGTCAAGCTCGTGAGCAAGGCGTGTATCTGAAAGTTATTCGGAACACTCTAGCGAAGCGTGCATTTATTGACACGAAATTTGAGGACATGGACTCAGCGTTAACAGGTCCTTTGATTTACGGATTCTCTATCGACGCACCAGGTTCGGCTGCGCGTTTGTTTAAAGATTTCGCTAAAGAAAATAAGCACCTGAAAGTTACTGCACTATCAATTGGCTCAGGCCTGATGGGCGCAGACAAGCTTGACGCTGTTGCATCACTTCCGACTCGCGACGAAGCATTGGCGAAATTGCTTGCGACCTTCAAAGCGCCTGTTAGTAAGTTCGTTCGTACTATTAACGAAGTTCCTACTAAGTTTGTGCGTGTGTTGTCGGCAATTAAAGACGCTAAATAGAAGCGGTTTTTTTAACCATTTTTTTGTAATTTATAACCCAGGAGTTTAGAGTTATGGCTCTTACTAAAGAAGATATTTTGAACGCGATCGCTGAAATGCCAGTTATGGAATTGGTTGAGTTGATCGAAGCTGCAGAAGAAAAATTCGGTGTTGACGCTTCAGCTGCTGTTGCTGTTGCAGCTGGTCCAGCTGCTGCCGCAGAAGCTGCAGAAGAGAAAACTGAATTTGACGTAATCTTGAAATCTGCTGGCGCTAACAAAGTAGCAGCTATCAAAGCAGTTCGCGGCGCAACTGGTCTTGGCTTGAAAGAAGCTAAAGACATGGTTGAGTCTGCACCTGTTGCTGTTAAAGAAGGCATCAGCAAAGAAGACGCAGAAGCACTTGCTAAAGAATTGACTGAAGCTGGTGCGGAAGTTGAAGTTAAGTAAGTTTAACCACTTACATAACTTGGCCTTTTAGGCCTAGGGCTGGTGGCAATTTTGCTACCAGCCTTTTTGCGCTGTAAAGCATGTATCATTTTTTGCCCGTTATTGGGGTGCATGCTCGCGGTGACAAAAACGGGAACGACAAGCTTTAAGTAGTTTGTTTTTAACCATCGACTCCTACTCCGGTGGTTAGGGTCATCAATCAGCTAGCTGAGGAACCCCATGGCGTACTCCTACTCTGAGAAAAAACGTATTCGCAAGGATTTTGGTAAGCGCCCTCATGTACTTGAGGTGCCATACCTGCTGTCAATCCAATTAGATTCATTTAAAAAATTCATCGAGCCGGATCCAGAAGGCAACAACGGTCTGGAAGCGGCATTCCGCTCAGTATTCCCGATTACCGCATATTCAGGTAATTCGGAATTGCAGTACGTGAGCTATCACCTTGGTGAGCCAGTATTTGACGTACAAGAATGTCAAATTCGTGGTATTACCTACGCAGCTCCTTTGCGGGTAAAACTGCGCCTAGTGCTTTTTGATAAAGAAGCGGCTGCAGGCACCGTAAAAGATATTAAAGAGCAAGAAGTTTACATGGGTGAAATCCCATTGATGACTGAAAACGGTACCTTTGTAATCAATGGTACTGAGCGTGTCATCGTTTCTCAGTTGCACCGTTCACCGGGCGTGTTCTTTGATCACGACAAAGGTAAAACTCACTCATCAGGTAAAGTGTTGTACAACGCGCGAGTGATTCCTTACCGTGGTTCTTGGTTGGATTTTGAGTTCGACCCGAAAGACAACGTATTCGTACGTATCGACCGCCGTCGTAAACTACCTGCGTCAATTATCTTACGCGCTTTGGAATACAGCACCGAAGAAATCTTAGACATGTTCTTCGAAACGACGTATTTCCAATTCCGTGCGAAGAAAGTGTTCATGCAATTAGTGCCTGATCGCTTACGCGGTGAGACAGCGAAGTTCGATATTAAAAACGACGATGGTGAAATCATCGTTGAAAAAGGCCGTCGTGTGACAGCTCGCCATATCAACCAAATCGCAAGCCTGAACCAACCAGAAATGGAAGTTCCGCTTGAATACTTGGTTGGTAAAGTATTGGCGAAAAACTACGTTGACAAGAAAACAGGCGAAGTGATTGCTGAAGCAAACGCTGAGCTAACGTTAGAATTGTTAGCCAAGTTACGCGAAGCTGGCTTTAAGAAATTCGAAACCCTGTTCGTTAACGATCTTGATCATGGCCCGTACATGAGCGAGACCTTGCGCATTGATTCAACCAATAACCGTTTAGAAGCGTTGGTTGAGATTTATCGCATGATGCGTCCAGGCGAGCCGCCAACCAAAGAAGCGGCTGAAACTTTGTTTGATAACTTGTTCTTCAGCGACGACCGCTACGACTTATCGTCAGTTGGCCGCATGAAGTTCAATCGTCGTTTAGGTCGTGAAGACCTAACTGGTCCTGGCGTATTGACCAAAGAAGATATCGTTGAGGTTATGCGTAAGCTCATCGAAATTCGTAACGGTCAAGACGAAGTCGACGATATCGACCACTTGGGTAACCGTCGTATTCGCTCAGTGGGCGAAATGGCTGAAAACCAATTCCGCGTCGGTTTGGTGCGTGTTGAGCGTGCCGTGAAAGAACGCTTAAGCTTGGGCGACTTAGATGGCACGATGCCGCAAGACTTGATCAACGCGAAGCCTATTAGCGCCGCGGTAAAAGAGTTCTTCGGTTCAAGCCAGTTGTCACAGTTTATGGACCAAAACAACCCATTGTCAGAAGTCACGCACAAGCGTCGTATTTCTGCTTTAGGCCCGGGCGGTTTAACGCGTGAGCGTGCCGGCTTTGAGGTTCGAGACGTACACCCAACGCACTACGGTCGCGTGTGTCCAATCGAAACCCCTGAAGGTCCAAACATCGGTTTGATTAACTCGTTGTCTACGTTTGCGCGTACCAACGAATATGGTTTCTTAGAAACCCCATACCGTCGTATCGACAATGGTGTGGTAACCGATGAAGTTGATTATTTGTCAGCGATTGAAGAAGGTAACTTCGTCATCGCGCAGGCTAACGTTGCATTGAACGAGAAAGGCGAGTTGATTGAAGACCTCGTTCCTTGTCGTCATAAAAACGAATTCACGCTGATGTCAAAAGAGCAAGTTCAGTACATGGACGTTGCCCCGCAGCAGATCGTTTCTATTGCAGCAAGCTTGATTCCGTTCCTAGAACACGATGACGCCAACCGTGCATTGATGGGCTCGAACATGCAACGTCAGGCAGTGCCGACTTTGCGTGCAGACAAGCCGTTAGTGGGTACTGGTATTGAGCGTACCGTAGCTGTTGACTCGGGTGTAACCGTAGTCGCTAAGCGCGGTGGTGTGGTTGATAAAGTTGACGCTAGCCGCATCGTTGTCAAGGTAAACGAAGAAGAAATGATGCCAGGCGAAGCCGGTATCGACATTTATAACCTTGTTAAATACACCCGTTCGAACCAGAACACCTGTATTAACCAAACTCCAACCGTTAACGTTGGCGAGCCGGTAATGCGTGGTGATGTATTGGCAGACGGCCCGTCTACCGATATGGGTGAATTGGCGTTAGGTCAAAACTTACGCGTGGCGTTCATGCCATGGAACGGTTACAACTTCGAAGACTCGATTCTAATTTCAGAGCGTGTTGTTCAAGAAGACCGTTTAACCACCATTCACATTCAAGAATTGAGCTGTGTGGCGCGTGATACCAAACTAGGTGCTGAAGAAGTTACCGCTGATATTCCAAACGTCGGTGAGTCTGCGCTGAACAAGCTTGACGACGCCGGTATCGTTTATGTTGGTGCAGAAGTTTCAGGTGGCGATATCCTAGTTGGTAAAGTAACGCCGAAGGGCGAGACCCAATTAACACCAGAAGAAAAACTGCTGCGTGCAATTTTCGGTGAAAAAGCTTCAGACGTAAAAGATAGCTCACTGCGTGTGCCTAATGGCGTGACCGGTACAGTTATCGACGTTCAAGTATTTACGCGTGATGGCGTAGAGAAAGACGCACGCGCGAAGTCCATCGAAGAGATGCAACTGAAGCAAGTGAAGAAAGACTTAACGGACGAGTTCAAGATTCTTGAAAAAGGTATTTTTGAACGTGCTCGTAGCTTGTTGTTAGCGAACGGTTTTGACGAATCGAAGCTTGCTGGCCTAGAGCAGAGCAAGTGGTTGACGCAGAACTTGAAGAAAGAAGACGCGCAACAACAGCTTGAGCAAATCGCCCAACAGTACGAAGAAATTCGCGCCGACTTCGACAACAAGTTCGAAAACAAGCGTCGTAAGATCGAACAAGGCGATGACTTAGCGCCTGGCGTACTGAAGATTGTTAAAGTGTACCTTGCGGTTCGTCGCCGTATTCAGCCGGGTGATAAGCTTGCTGGTCGTCACGGTAACAAAGGTGTAATTTCAACGATTGTTCCAGTTGAAGATATGCCGCACGACGAACACGGCACCCCAGTGGATATCGTATTGAACCCGTTGGGCGTACCGTCGCGGATGAACATTGGTCAGATCCTTGAAACTCACTTGGGTATGGCTGCTCGCGGTATTGGTACCAAAATCGAAAATATGATGAAGCGCCAGGCAAAAGTTGCCGAAATGCGTGAATTCTTAGCGCAAGTGTATGCGTTAGGTGAAACTCGTCAAGACGTTGATATTAACGACTTCAGCGATGACGAAGTATTGCGCCTAGCGGAAAACCTCAAAAAAGGTCTTCCAACCGCAACACCTGTGTTCGATGGTGCAGTCGAAAGCGAAATTAAAGAACTACTGAAACTGGCTGATTTACCAGAGTCTGGACAGATCACGCTGTGGGATGGTCGTACCGGTGAACGTTTCGAGCGTGATGTAACTGTTGGTTACATGTACATGCTGAAATTGAACCACTTGGTTGACGACAAGATGCACGCGCGTTCAACCGGCTCATACAGCTTGGTTACTCAGCAGCCGCTGGGTGGTAAAGCACAGTTCGGTGGTCAGCGCTTCGGTGAGATGGAAGTGTGGGCACTGGAAGCATACGGTGCAGCTTACACCTTGCAGGAAATGTTGACGGTGAAATCGGACGACGTAAACGGTCGTACGAAGATGTACAAAAACATTGTCGACAACGATCTGCGGATGGAAGCGGGAATGCCGGAATCCTTCAATGTATTGCTGAAGGAAATCCGCTCGCTTGGTATCAACATCGAGTTGGACCAAGACTGAGACACCACCGGACGCTATTTGCCAGGAGATAAATCGTGAAAGACTTATTAAAGTTTTTAAAACCGTTAAACCAGACTGAAGAGTTCGATGCGATTCGCATCGGACTTGCTTCTCCGGACATGATCCGCAGCTGGTCTTTCGGTGAAGTGAAAAAGCCAGAAACGATCAACTACCGTACGTTCAAGCCTGAGCGTGACGGGTTGTTCTGTGCGCGCATTTTCGGCCCGGTAAAAGACTACGAGTGCTTGTGTGGTAAATACAAGCGCTTGAAGCACCGTGGTGTTATTTGTGAGAAGTGTGGTGTTGAAGTAACCCTCACTAAAGTGCGTCGTGAGCGCATGGGTCACATTGAATTAGCGAGCCCTGTTGCCCACATCTGGTTCTTGAAATCATTGCCAAGCCGTATCGGCTTAATGCTTGATATGACCTTGCGTGATATTGAGCGCGTATTGTATTTCGAATCATACGTTGTGACCGAAGCCGGCATGACCGATCTTGAGCGTGGCCAAATTCTTACTGAAGAAGAATATTTGGATGCGCTTGAAATGCATGGCGATGAATTCGAAGCGAAAATGGGCGCAGAAGCGGTGTTGTCATTGTTACAACACATTGATATCGAAGGCGATATCAAGCAATTGCGTGAAGAGTTGCCTGAAACCAACTCAGAAACCAAGCGTAAGAAAATTAGCAAGCGTCTGAAGTTGCTTGAATCATTCCATAACTCAGGCAACAAGCCAGAGTGGATGATCTTGAAAGTGTTACCTGTGTTACCACCAGATTTACGTCCGTTGGTACCGCTTGATGGTGGCCGTTTTGCAACCTCAGACTTGAACGACTTATACCGTCGCGTTATTAACCGTAACAACCGTTTGAAGCGTTTGTTAGACCTTGCTGCACCAGACATTATCGTGCGTAACGAAAAACGTATGTTGCAAGAAGCGGTTGATGCGTTGCTAGACAACGGTCGTCGTGGCCGTGCCATTACTGGCACCAACAAACGTCCATTAAAATCTTTGGCAGACATGATCAAAGGTAAACAGGGTCGTTTCCGTCAGAACTTGTTGGGTAAACGTGTTGATTACTCAGGCCGTTCTGTCATCACGGTTGGTCCTAAGTTACGTTTGCACCAGTGTGGTTTGCCGAAGAAAATGGCACTTGAGTTATTCAAGCCGTTTATCTATGGCAAATTGGAAGGCCGTGGTTTAGCTACGACCATCAAAGCTGCGAAGAAAATGGTTGAGCGCGAAATTCCAGAAGTTTGGGACGTGCTTGACGAAGTCATCAAAGAACACCCAGTCATGCTGAACCGTGCACCAACCTTGCACCGTTTGGGTATTCAGGCGTTCGAACCAGTACTTATCGAAGGTAAAGCGATTCAGTTGCACCCATTGGTGTGTGCGGCCTATAACGCCGACTTCGATGGTGACCAAATGGCGGTTCACTTACCATTAACGCTTGAAGCGCAACTTGAAGCGCGTGCGTTGATGATGTCAACCAACAACATTTTGTCACCAGCAAGTGGTGATCCAATTATCGTTCCTTCACAGGACGTTGTATTGGGTCTGTACTACATGACGCGCGAAAAAATCAACGCGAAAGGCGAAGGCATGGCGTTTAAAAACGCTAAAGAAGCCGAGAAAGCATACCGTAACAAAGATGCTGAGCTGCACGCACGCGTAAAAGTACGTATCACTGAAACGTTGACAGACGAAGAAGGTGTGACCACCACAACCACCAAACTGTATGACACCACTGTGGGTCGTGCGATTTTGTCATTGATTCTGCCTACCGGCATGCCATTTGACATGATCAACCAAACCATGGGTAAAAAGCAGATTGGTCGCTTGTTGAACCGTTCATACCGTGACCTTGGCTTGAAGCCAACAGTCATTTTTGCTGACCAAATCATGTATACCGGTTTCCATTACGCAATGATTGCGGGTGCGTCAGTTGGTATTGATGACATGGTTATTCCTGATGCGAAGAAAGACATTATCGACGCAGCAGAAGAAGAAGTTGCTGAAATTCAAGAGCAATTCGAGCAGGGCTTGGTAACCGCTGGTGAGAAATACAACAAGGTTATCGATATCTGGTCGACCGCGAACGAGAAAGTTTCTAAAGCGATGATGGAAAACTTGTCGAAAGAAACTGTGATCAACGCGCAAGGCGAAGAAGAACAGCAAGACTCTTTCAACTCGGTTTATATGATGGCGGACTCGGGCGCTCGTGGTAGCCCCGCACAGATTCGTCAGTTGGCCGGTATGCGTGGTTTGATGGCGAAGCCAGATGGCTCAATCATCGAAACGCCAATCGTTGCGAACTTCCGTGAAGGTTTGAACGTACTTCAGTACTTCATCTCAACCCACGGTGCTCGTAAAGGTTTGGCCGATACCGCATTGAAGACCGCGAACTCAGGTTACTTGACACGTCGTTTGGTTGACGTAGCACAAGACGTTGTTATCGTTGAAGACGATTGTGGCACCGAAGAAGGCTTGTTCGTTAAGCCGTTAATTGAAGGTGGCGACGTAGTAGAACCATTGCGCGAGCGCGTATTGGGTCGTGTCGTGTGTGACGACGTACTTATGCCTGGTAGCGACGATGTGCTTATTCCACGTAACACATTACTCGACGAGAAAATGTGTGACGTGTTAGAGCAAAACTCTGTCGACCAAGTAAAAGTACGCTCTGTTATTACCTGTGATACTGACTTCGGTGTTTGTGCAAACTGTTACGGTCGTGACCTAGCACGTGGCCACTTGGTGAACCAAGGTGAGGCCGTTGGTGTTATCGCGGCACAGTCAATCGGTGAGCCAGGTACACAGTTAACCATGCGTACGTTCCACATCGGTGGCGCGGCATCGCGTGACTCTGCAGCCAACAACATTCAAGTGAAGAACAAGGGTACCTTGAAGCTTCACAACGCTAAGTTCGTAGAAAATACGGATAGCCACTTGGTTATCACGTCACGTTCTACTGAATTAACGTTGATTGACGAGTTTGGTCGTGAGCGCGAGCGCTACAAAGTGCCTTACGGTGCGATTCTGAAGAAGAACGAAGGCGACGCAGTTGATGCGGGCGAAATCGTTGCAAACTGGGATCCGCACACGCACCCAATCATCACCGAAGTAGCAGGTCGTCTGAAGTTCGTCGACTTGATCGACGGCGTAACCATGACCCGTCAAACCGACGAGCTGACTGGCCTTTCAAGCATTGTTGTACTTGAAACAGGTCAACGTACCAGCGCCGGTAAAGACATGCGTCCTATGGTGAAATTGGTTGATGCGAAAGGTAACGACGTCAACATCGTCGGCACTGACATGCCAGCGCAATACTTCTTGCCAGGCAACGCGATTATCAACCTTGAAGATAACGCTGAAGTGAAAGTGGGTGATACGGTTGCACGTATTCCGCAAGAAGGTTCAAAAACACGCGATATTACCGGTGGTCTACCGCGCGTTGCCGACTTGTTCGAAGCACGTCGTCCGAAAGAGCCAGCTATTTTGGCGGAAGTTTCTGGTACCGTTAGCTTTGGTAAAGAAACCAAAGGCAAGCGTCGCTTGATCATCACCCCAACGGATGGTGGCGAGCAGTACGAAGAAATGATTCCTAAGTACCGTCAGCTGAACATCTTCGAAGGTGAGCAAGTGACTAAAGGTGAAGTTATTGCCGATGGTCCAGAAGCACCACACGATATCTTACGTTTACGTGGCGTAAGCGCACTTGCGAACTATATCGTGAACGAAGTACAAGAAGTTTACCGCTTACAGGGCGTTAAGATTAACGATAAGCACATCGAGACCATCGTGCGTCAGATGTTGCGTAAGGCGATTATCTTGAACCCAGGCGAGACAGAACTGCTTGAAGGCGAAATGATGGAGCTGTCTGAAGTACTTGCTGCCAACGCGAAAGCAGAAGCAGAAGGTAAGATTCCAGCTTCGTATGAGCGTCAGCTGTTAGGTATCACCAAAGCGTCATTGTCGACTGAGTCGTTCATTTCTGCTGCGTCGTTCCAAGAAACTACGCGCGTATTGACCGAAGCAGCCGTACAAGGCAAGCAAGACCCATTACGTGGCTTGAAAGAGAACGTTATTGTTGGTCGCTTGATTCCAGCTGGTACTGGCTTCGCTTACCACCGCGAACGTGCGCGCAAGCGTGCTGAAGCGTTGGCAGGTACCGAAGCACCGCGTTTAACCGCAGAAGAAGCAGAGCAGCAATTAGCTGACGCTTTGAACTTCGGTAACGAAGGCGCTGATAACGGTGATGCTACCGAATAAGCGTTAATTACTTAACGTGTTAGAAAAAGCCAGCTTGAGCAATCAAGCTGGCTTTTTTGTTGCCGCTTATCAGGCCATATTCCCGCTCGTCATATAACTCTAGCCTGTTGTAGAAAACTCACTACACTGCTTATATAAATGATGCTCTGGAGGGAAAGCATGACCACATATAGCAACCTAATCAAAAAGCTAGTCGCGGTGTCGGCTATATTACTCGTGTCGACAGCACTACTTAAGCCTGCCATGGCTAGCAACGAAAGCGGTGCGCTCGATGGTATTTGGCGCGGAAAACTAGAGGTACAACCAGGCGTGGCTTTGGTTGTTGGTATTGATATTCAAGGCGATAAGGTGACGCTTGATAGCCCAAACCAAGGCCTTTGGGGTCATACACTTACCGCCGTGACCATCGCCGGTGACAAGTTAACATTCAGTGCCGATGACCTGAAAGCCGAGTTTGAAGGCACGATAGCTGGTAATGTCATTAACGGCACCTTTACCCAAGGGCGAGCTCGGCCCTTAGTTTTGCAGCGGCTTTCAGCAGAAGACCTAAAGCGACGCAAATTTGAAGCGGGCTATGCGGGCGACTTAATCATTAATGGCAGCGCCAAATTACCCTTACAAGTAAACATTGCCGTGATTGCCGATGGCTACTATGCCACATTAGATAGTCCAGCCCAGCAAAGTTACGGTATACCGCTTACAAACTTTCATGTTGATGAAAAAACCATGCGCTTTGAGTCGCCCATGATCAAAGCCACTTTTAGTGGCAATGCCGACCAGCCGGGTGTGTACTCAGGTAAATTTGTGCAGGGCCTTGAGCGCCAGTTAACGCTTACAAAGCTCAGTGCGGCACAGGAGAAAGCTGGGGTCCCAAAGCCTAAACTGGGTGAACATGGCGGCGCCATTGCCGTGATCACCCCTAGCGGCGTGACGGATAAGTTTTTTGCTAACCATACTGCAGCAACGGCTTATGAAATTGGGTCGGTCACTAAAACCATGGTGGCCTACCTATTGGCTAAGAGCAGTGTCGACGGAACTGTACCTTTGCGGCAATCGCTCAGTCATTACTTTCCATCGGCGCCAAGCTCGATAACTCTGCAACAGCTGGCCACCCACACGAGCGGCGTGCCGCGGCTGCCGGCTGATTTGTTTAGCCATGCGAACCCTGCAGATCCTTATGCTCATTATAATTTTATTATGCTAGAGAAGGCGTTGGCAGCGGTGGAGCTAGGAAATTTCGGCGCCGATGCGCAAAGCTATGAATATTCAAACTTTGGCTATGGTTTGCTAGCAGAAGCACTCGCTAAGGCGCACGGTACAACGTTTAACCAGCTGTTCACTGACCAATTGGTAACCCCACTCGGTCTGGCCTCAACCTCGCTCGCGCTTGCGGTAACTAGGCCTACGGCGGAGTATCAACCAGAGCCACTTGCGGACGGCCATGATGCACTAGGACAAGTGGTTGCGCCTTGGCACTTTCAAGCTTTAGCTGGGGCCGGTGCGGTGCGCTCAACCTTACCTGATATGGTTAGCTATGTGCAGGCGATGATGACGCTCAGTGCAGACCGAAAGCCAATCGCACAACAGTTGTTGGCGCCGCGATTTGCCATGGGCGAGTGCTGCCAACAGGCACTTGGTTGGATTCTAAAACAGGATACCCACGGCAAATGGTTTGCCTGGCATAACGGACAAACCGCAGGATTCGGTACTTTTGTTGGCTTCTATCTCGATGGCTCTCGCGGTATTGCAATCTTGAATAATCAATCGGTTACCAACAACCAGTATGCTGAGCAGTTACTTACGGGAACAGCACAATTGCATGAATAGTTTCTATTACCCTTTTTATCAAATAGTAGGCTGGGGAATGGTCTATGCTGGCATCATTCTTATGGTGGCGCAGCAACCGTTATATAGCAAAACCGAGCTTATTTTTGGTGCCGTATTGATTAGTACGGCTGCTTTGTCATCCCATATTCTACGCTGGGGTTATAAGCGCTGGATGAAACAGGCAGGCCTCCTAGCCCAATTGGCTTACTTGATAGTGGGTGCCATTCTTGGTGGGATGATTGCTGGAGCGATGTTAATTGCTTGCATTGCTCTGCTACAGGGCACCGCTTGGCTAGACCCGGTTCCAAGTGGGCAATGGTCGACATTGATTGACTTAGTGTATTGGCCCAATAGCCTGAACATGATGATTGCACTTGTTGTTTGGAGTGCGCTGTATTTAACTGTTATACGTTCAAGACAACTGCGCGATGCTGAACTCGCTTTGTCACAAGGCCAACTAGAGCTGTTAATGCAACAGCTTAATCCACATTTCTTGTTTAATATGCTTAACAACATTCGTGCGCTGATATTAGAAGATCCAACCAAAGCGCGTGAAGCCTTGACCCAACTAGCGGATATGCTTCGTTATAGTCTACAGGCAAACAAAGAGACACAAGTTCAGTTGCGTGATGAACTCGACATTGTTGAGCAATACGTTGCACTGAACAAAATTCAGTACGAAGAACGATTGCATTACAGCCAGGAAGTTGACGCTGCGGCCTATTGCGCATTAATTCCACGATTGCTATTACAACAAAGTATCGAGAATGCCATAAAGCATGGTATTGCAACGTTACCCAAGGGGGGGCATATTCACCTTAGTGTGCGGTGTATAGCGAACGACACTTTGGAAATCACTTTAACCAACCCAATTGCGCCGCAGCGACCAAGTCATCGGCTTGAGCAAGGGGCAAAGCGACGTCGTTCCAAGAATACTGGAATAGGGCTTGCGAATAGCCGTTCTCGGCTGAATCTCACTTACGGCAGATCAGCAACACTAACCTTTGACCGTGACGAGGCATCTGCACTTGCGACTCTGGTAATAACCCTGCCGTTTCAGTCAGCCACTGCGGAGCATGCGCCATGCGCATAGCAATTGTTGACGACAGCCGATTAGCGCGGCTTGAGATTAAGCAGCAGCTTGCGCATATAGCTGAGGTTGATGTGGTTGCTGAAGCGGCAAGCGTTGCCGAAGCGCTTGCCATGTTAAGTGATGCCGCAATTGATCTTTTGCTACTGGACATCGACTTACCAGACGGCAATGGTTTCGATGTTTTAGAGCAAGCAGCAACAGTTCCACTGGTTATTTTTGTGACGGCCTTTAACGAGTACGCCATTCGTTCGTTTGAGGTGAACGCCTTGGACTATTTGCTGAAGCCTGTGCGCCAAGAGCGTCTGTTACAAGCTATCGACAAAGCTCGACGTCTAGCACAATCGCCAACCGTTAAAGCTGAACAGCGTATTTTTATCAAAGACCGAGACCAATGTTATTTTGTGCAAGTGGCTGACATTATTGCGTTTGAAGCGCTTGGCAACTACACACGTGTGCATTTAGCTGGCGCAACACCGGCTATTTATCGTACAATAGGCTCCATTGCCGAACGGCTTGACCCGAATGTATTTTTTCGAGCGAGCCGCAGTTGGATTATTAACACCCAATTTATTGAGCATATTGAACCAAGTATCAGTGGCGGTTTTCATGTTGAATTGAAAAATGGCCAGCACGTTGATATCTCAAAACGCCAAGCTGCAGCATTTCGTCAGGCTTGGTCGCTATAGTCACTCATAGCTAGTCAATTGTCGCTTTTCCTTGACAGTCCAATTATTGACCATTAAAATTCGGCCTCCCCATATTTGGGCGATTAGCTCGTGGCTTGTCGACAGCAAGCTTAAAAATAAGGGGAAACTTGGATTTTTCATTCTGTTGAGCGACATCAACATAATCAGGAGTAATGAATGGCAACAGTTAATCAGCTGGTGCGCAAAGGTCGTCAAAAGCCGGTTGTGAAAAGCAACGTTCCGGCACTTGAGGCTTGCCCACAAAAACGCGGCGTATGTACCCGTGTTTACACTACTACCCCGAAGAAGCCAAACTCTGCACTGCGTAAAGTATGCCGTGTGCGTTTGACTAACGGCTACGAAGTATCTTCGTACATCGGTGGTGAAGGTCACAACCTGCAAGAACACTCAGTCGTATTGATTCGCGGCGGTCGTGTAAAAGACTTGCCAGGTGTTCGTTATCACACAGTTCGTGGTGCTCTCGACTGTGCAGGCGTGAACGATCGTCGCCAAGCACGTTCTAAGTACGGCGCGAAACGGCCTAAGTCTTAACGGTTCTCCGTTAGTAAGGCCAAACTGTAATTTATAAGTTTTGGGGAATACCCTGAATTAATCGGAGAATATTGAGATGCCAAGAAGACGCGTCATAGGTCAACGTAAAATCCTACCGGATCCTAAGTTCGGATCAGAGTTGTTGGCTAAATTTATCAATGTCGTCATGGTTGACGGCAAAAAATCTGTCGCTGAAAAGATTATTTACGGTGCGTTAGACATCCTGGCTGAGAAGTCAGGCAAAGACCACCTTGAAATTTTTGAATCTGCGTTGGACAACGTACGTCCTACTGTCGAGGTTAAGTCTCGTCGTGTTGGTGGTTCAACCTACCAAGTACCAGTAGAAGTACGTCCTGTTCGCCGCAATGCACTGGCTATGCGCTGGTTAGTTGATGCTGCGCGTACTCGGGGTGAAAAATCCATGGCTCAGCGTCTGGCAGGTGAAATGCTAGATGCATCAGAAAGTAAAGGCTCTGCTGTGAAGAAGCGTGAAGACGTGCACCGTATGGCCGAAGCGAACAAAGCTTTCGCACACTATCGCTGGTAAATTCACAGTTAACCCAAAGAGGAATTTATGGCTCGACAAACATCGATTGAGCGTTACCGTAACATCGGTATCTGTGCTCACGTAGACGCAGGTAAAACAACCACCACTGAGCGTGTGTTGTTCTACACCGGTTTGTCTCACAAATTAGGTGAGGTACATGACGGTGCGGCGACTACCGACTGGATGGAGCAAGAACAAGAGCGTGGTATTACTATTACCTCTGCTGCTGTTACTGCTTTCTGGAAAGGTATGGATCAGCAGTTCCCAGAACACCGCATTAACGTTATCGATACTCCAGGACACGTTGACTTCACTATCGAAGTAGAACGTTCACTGCGTGTACTTGATGGCGCGGTTGTTGTTCTGTGTGGTTCTTCTGGTGTTCAGCCGCAAACTGAAACTGTATGGCGCCAAGCGAACAAATACGAAGTTCCTCGTATGGTGTTCGTAAACAAAATGGACCGTACCGGTGCAGACTTCTTGCGCGTTGTAGGTCAAATCAAAACTCGTCTAGCTGCAACTCCAGTACCAATTCACTTGAACATCGGTACTGAAGACAACTTCAAAGGCGTTGTAGATTTGATCAAGATGAAAGCCATTAACTGGAATGAAGAAGACCAGGGTATGACTTTCAACTACGAAGAAATTCCAGCAGAGTTGAAAGACAAAGCTGAAGAAATGCACAACGAATTGGTTGAAGCAGCTGCTGAAGCCAACGAAGAGTTGATGAACAAATACCTTGAAGAAGGTGAATTGACTGAAGCTGAAATCAAAGCTGGTTTGCGTCAACGTACACTGAATAACGAAATTATTCTGTGCTTGTGTGGTTCTGCGTTTAAAAACAAAGGCGTTCAAGCAATGCTTGACGCGGTTATCGAATACTTACCTTCACCAACTGAAGTTAAAGCGATTCGTGGTATTTTGGACGATGAGTCTGAAGGCGTGCGTAAGTCATCTGATGACGAGCCGTTCTCAGCATTGGCGTTCAAAATTGCAACCGACCCATTCGTAGGTACTTTGACCTTCTTGCGCGTTTACTCGGGCGTTCTGTCTCAGGGCGACACCGTGTACAACCCTGTGAAGAGCAAGCGCGAGCGTATCGGCCGTATGGTTCAGATGCATGCAAACGACCGTAAAGAAATCAAAGAAATCTTGGCGGGCGACATTGCAGCGGCTATCGGCTTGAAAGATGTAACTACCGGTGACACTTTGTGTGACCCGAACAACATCATTACGCTTGAGCGTATGGAATTCCCAGAGCCAGTAATCTCTGTGGCTGTAGAACCAAAAACTAAAGCTGACCAAGAAAAAATGGGTATCGCTTTAGGTAAATTGGCTGCAGAAGATCCATCGTTCCGCGTTAAAACCGACGAAGAGTCAGGCCAGACGATCATCTCTGGTATGGGTGAGCTTCACCTAGACATCATCGTTGACCGTATGAAGCGTGAGTTCAAAGTTGAGTGTAACGTAGGTAAACCTCAGGTTGCTTACCGTGAAACTATCCGTCAGAAAGTGGAAGTTGAAGGTAAATTCGTACGTCAATCAGGTGGTCGTGGTCAGTTCGGTCACGTTTGGTTGCGTATTGAACCAATGGAGTTCGACGCGAACGACGATGACGCACCTAACTACGAATTCGTTAACGAAATCGTTGGTGGTGTGGTACCGAAGGAATACATCCCTGCGGTAGACAAGGGTATTCAAGAGCAAATGCAAAATGGTGTAATTGCTGGCTACCCAGTACTTGGCGTGAAGGCGACCTTGTACGATGGTTCATACCACGATGTCGACTCATCAGAAATGGCGTTCAAAATTGCGGGTAGCATGGCGTTCAAAAAAGGCGCACAACAAGCTAAGCCAGCATTGCTTGAACCAATGATGAAAGTTGAAGTGGTTACCCCTGAAGACTTCATGGGTGACGTGGTTGGTGACTTGAACCGTCGTCGCGGTATCATCGAAGGCATGGAAGATGCCCCAGGTGGTCTGAAAGAGGTTCGTGCACAGGTTCCATTATCAGAAATGTTCGGTTACGCTACTGACCTGCGTTCGCAGACTCAGGGCCGTGCATCTTATGCAATGGAATTCTTGAAGTACGCTGAAGCACCAAACAACATTGCTGAGCAGGTTATTGCTGCTCGTCAAACTAAAGATTAAGTAGAGTCTGGTCCGGTTCTACCAAGGACCGGACTTTTAACTTAAGTTAAGGAAAAGTCATGGCAAAAGAAAAATTTGAACGTTCCAAACCGCACGTTAACGTTGGTACAATCGGCCACGTTGACCACGGTAAAACTACTCTGACCGCTGCGATCACCACAGTATTGGCGAAAACCTACGGTGGTTCAGCACGTGCATTCGATCAAATCGATAACGCACCAGAAGAAAAAGCG
>Ga0098069_100417_pt1 | contig 19604 bp, 14 predicted proteins | sample 27_taG_FD_92584 | JGI IMG/M metagenome (GOLD analysis project Ga0098069, IMG submission 92584) | Marine viral communities from Cariaco Basin, Caribbean Sea - 27_WHOI_OMZ | ecosystem: Environmental > Aquatic > Marine > Oceanic | place: Caribbean Sea: Cariaco Basin | collected 2014-11-09 | reverse complement strand
CTTCTTGGTCTGGTACTCGGCTTCGGAGAAGGTGATCTGATCCATGGTGGCAACGAATCCTGTGCAGTTGACGATGACCGTATTATCGCTGATTTTGAGACTTATTCAGAGCCTCCTTAGTTTTCTTGAGCTGGTTTCTAAAATAAATGATGGGTACAGGCCGAATAAGCACGATAAGAATACGATTGTGATTTTGGAGGAGATCGTCGACGACGTAATAAAAGTCGTCATTCGTTCAAACAAGCTGATGCTTTCGGATGGTAGACAACACGTTTATCTTACGAATGAAATTGAAGACAGTGAGATCGTTGTCGGAGGTGTCGAGTGAGTATTTCCGATAACTTGTTTGCGCTGGATGAACAAGAAATTCAGAACAAAAACTTCGTTAATCATTTTCTGCCATTTCGGTCTCAGTCGTCTGGCCTTGATTTTGAAGCAATAGCTGGAAACATTTTGACGGTGGCGTTTCAAAAGCGGCTTGAGAAAGGCTCAACGTTAGAGAGTTTTAAGTCCTCAGTTTATGGTCGCTTACAGTATAAGCTAACGGACCAAGAAATTTTCCCTCTTATTGAAAAGATGTATTTCGATAATGACGCGGCAGGTTTGTTTAAAGTTTCGCCGGAATTTCTAATCGCCAAAGCAGCTCAGGCTGAGGCATCTACTAATAAACACGTTGCGCAAGTTTTTATCGGCTTCATTCGTGACTCGAATCGAAGATTTCCGAAACTCAGCAGTGAAGTGAATTTCTTAGAGCAAGAACTTGTTGAAGCGTTCCAACAGCAATTGACTGATTGTAATGAGGATCCCGTTGAGAGGCCTTATTTACCATTTATGTCAGAACTCTTTTCCCAGGATCTTGGCTTTCTTTTGGAACATCCCGGATATTTCTTAGACAACCTTAGAGCATTTTTTAGCCTTTATACCTTTTTATATAGCTCCCAGTTGGCATTGAACATCAATGGTTGGACGGAGCGGCCTGCTAGTAAACCACTTTTCTTCATTCTTGATACCGAGAAGGCTAGCTTAGAGCGGAATCAGGTTAGAGAAGCTTTTCGTCACCTGAGGACGAAAGCTTTCGACCTATTCCCGGTTCTTTCTATGCTTGAATATCTGAATCAACCGAAGAATAAGAAAGCGATAAAATTTCCTCTTTGGAAGATTTTTTTAGATATAAACGAGATGGATGCGTTGCAGCGTAATAGCGTTAATAGATCGCTGATAAGGTTCTGCGAAAAATATCGAGAAAAAAGAAAATTTCCACCTCTTGAAGAATATCCTCAATCAACGAAAGAACTGATTGAGATACTCAGTAGAACTGCCAAGGAAATTTTTGGGACAAAAGGTACGAACCAACACGCTGTAAACAATAAATTTGTGAACGCATTTGAGAATGAAATTGCACCACACTTTGTCCAGGTGAGGGGGCGCTCAGGAAGAGTGCTGACAATTTCTCAAGATTATCTACTCCTTCTCACAAACCTGGCTATCGGCAGCAGAAAGCAGATTCAGTTCCAAGAGCTGCTTCAGGAGTTTAGAAAACGTGGGGTCTGGTTCGACAGACAGTCAGAGCAAGCGATCATCAGGTTTTTGGAGCGAATTGGTAACGTCGAGCGAATGAGCGATAGCGGAGATGCGGTTTATGTCCGAAAAACACTTTGAAGCCTTCTTGGTAAGTAATCTACGTGGTTGGCTTCAGTCCCGGATAGAAGCGGGCGCCCGGTATCAGTTCAAATCACCAGACCCAGACAACACAATACGTCTTGTTTCGGAGTTGTTAGAACAGTGTGATGGTCGACTACGTTATGGTGAGCACGAACTATCATATCTCCAGATTAATGATGTGCGTTTGTTGGTTACCGGGCATTTGGAGCAGCCTGATATTCAGAATGGTTGCTACACGGAAAACTACATATCAAACCTTCGGGATACTGTGGCAGCTGAGATGCCCCCTTTCGAGGGGTGCGCTTTGCTAATCGTACATAACAGCCTTCTTGATACTTTGATTAATAGTGCGTTCGACCTGGCCCAAGGCGACGGTGTTTGGTCGCCTAATCAAACAAAAAATGAGCTGGATCTCATGATATCTGGTGGGCTTCAGAATCAAGTTGCTTCCCGGTGTCTCTTAGAGCACCAAGCCCGGATAATCACGGAAGAAGGCTCCAGTGTATTCGGATTTCGACACCTCCATGATGCATTGCTAGACGGAGACCTGCGATTCCAAGAGCTAGGGCTGTTCAACGATCCTCAGGTGTTAAGCAATTCGAACGAGAAGCAGGTAGCGCGCCGACTGGAGTCGAATCGCCAGCTAAGGGAAGAGATTGAGTTTGCCGTTGAGCATTTCCCGAATGACTTGGAAGACAAGCTGACAAAGTTTGGATCAAAATTTATACAAGAACATTTTGGAGAAGGAGCCGAAGTTCCCTGGACCGAGCTCAACTACCAAGAGTTTCGAGACGAAGAGGAGCTTCAGAAAAAGCTGACTCTCGATTATGAGGGAATCGAGGTTAATGGCTGCGAAATCGACGTAAGAGATAAGAAAGACACCTCGGCGGGTAGGCGAGATAAGCATCTGATTATTGAGGTTCCGAGTGGTCAGGACCTGTTCAGCTTCAAGATCAAGTTCGTTGGTCAGCGATTAGAAAAAAAGGAGCTTTTGGTTACGCCAAGAGCTATGTCTGACGTCATTGACATTGATTTCTCTTTTAGAGGCGACAAGTCGACCTTCACTATCTCCGGACCATGTAGTGGTGAACCAGAGTTTTTTAGTCTGAGACTCAATCGAGATTCTTCGAACGAAAAATACAGCTTTCATTGCCTGGTAGTGCAACAGGGGAGCTTTTATCTTTCTGCCTTTGAGAATCGCTTTCTCATCGATAGAAAGAGAAGAGCACTCGTACTCCAGGCAGACCAACATTGCCTTGACGTTAATCCTGACGTCATCGCCGAGACCGTGTTATCCGACAGCGGTGAAACAATTGACGTAAATTCAGTGGGAAAGATCGATTTCGAGCAGCTCTACGATGAGTCTGACGAAGTTAATTTCACCCTGACGAATGGGGGCAGGTCTCTCTTTGTACTCGTTGAAGGGGAACCGAGCAAAGAAGCACTCCGGCTACCAGTAATTTTTGATCCAAGTCGGTTTGCTAGGCTTTTTAAAGACGATGACTTCAATGGTGTGTATCGGCCAGGGAAAGAGACCGTCGTCTTCGATAGCCAAGAATCGGAGCCAGTATTCTTCCGAAAAGCCTTGCTCCAGGCAGAGTCAGCCTTCGTTAATGAAGAGTGCATCGAATGGGACAATGATCGACGCAAAGGAATTCCACTTTCAAACCTTTCGCTCGCCGACGACAGAATATATCAAGCCTATGCCGCCCTTGTTTCTTACTTTCAAGAGCGTAAGACGTTGCCCTCGCTGGCTAGCCGGGGGCCTGAACTTGTTGCCCTAGGTAAAGAGTATGTTCTTGCTTGCGTTGAGTATTTGGACAAAATTAAGAAGGGGAAGCCGCTCGATAGCTCTGAACGGCTGGTGATTCGCATTGGGCTGGCAACAGTGGAGGAGCGTCGATTTTTTACTCCGTTCCATCCGCTGGTTATGGCCTACTATCTGAGTTTGGTTGAAGAAATCGTCGAAGATGGTGAAGCGCGTAGCTTTCGCGAATTACCAGACGTTACGAAAGGACGATTAAACGCACGGGGATTACTCCCTCACCTTTTCGACAGAGACAATCGTTACAGCTATACACAGGCTGTGCTAGAGAACCCCCTCTGGTTGGAGATAGTGCCACATCAGGATACAAGCTTTGATTTTGTGATAAATCTTGTAAAGCACAAAATCGAGGAGTTCACGTCTACATTTGAGCAGCTATTCCGCCAGGTCGATGACGCCCCTCTGTTAATAAACTCTGTCAACAACGCAGAAAACTCAGAGTTATTCAGAGGGCTGGTGTCCTACTATCAGGCGAACTTGCTCGGCGGTCGTCACATACACGTCAATCTCTATGACGAGAAGTTGGTCGAGACTGAGTTTGATGTTTTCGCTGAGATGGGGATGTATGACGAAATTAAGGAACGGTACGGGCTCGATAAGGGGGCCGCACGTCGCAATGCCGATGCGGTAATCGATTTACTACGAACCAGGCTAACGTTCAGCAAGTTTCAGCACAACCAAGTGGAAAAGCAAGCTTATGCTCATCTGACATTCTTCAAAAATGATCAGAAAGTGGAAGCTGTGGACAACAATATTGATGAGCACGTTTCGGGTGTTGCCTGCGCTGGACTGTTGTCAGGTGAGTCTTCGAGGAGCGAGGGTGACCGATACTTCACGGCTTTTGGCCTGAAAGGTGTCGATTACGGCTCTTTACCGCACTTGAAGCTGGCTAAGTTAATAGGAACGCTTTGGCGCCCCTCTCAGTCCAAGAACGATGTCTATCATGATCATTCGGCCACGAGCCTCGCAGTGAGTCAGGAGTTTATGTCCTTGCTGGAGCGCTCATACGATAGTTCAGTGTGGACGACCATCATAGATCCAAAGGTCACGCTGAAGTTCTTTGAAGCCACCGAAGGCGTGATTCTGATTCACTACTCCGACCAATACACCAGTTCGTCGGGTTATGACGCGATCACCGTCACCAAGCAAGTTGACCTTTATAAGAACGTCTTGGGCAATGCTGGCAATGAATTGATTCGAGAGTTCAATGCGTTCAATGGTGAATGGCTGCTCAGACTGATTACCGACCACTCGAAAGAAAAGATTGCGAAAGAAGGCATTATCGGCGCCTATAAAATCGTTAGTACCCTTTTGGCCCAGTCAGATATCACCTGGATTCCTATCTCTGTCGCTGAAATGATCAGAGTGGCCGGCAATATTGGACTTGCGATGACCGATAGTGATTTCTCGCGCCACAATCGCAAGATCAAAAAAGGTGCAATCTCTGACGATATCTTGTTCGCAGGTTTTAAGGAAGGACAACTCTACCTCCTACCTGTGGAGGTAAAAGCTGGGGGCCGCCCTGATTTCTCCAAGGCGAGAGAGCAGGCGGTTGAGTTGAAACGATACATGGAAGAAGACCTCTTGGGACCGGACACGCTTGCGTCGCGTCTCTATCGCGGGCTATTCATTCGCCAAGTGCTTCTGCAAATCGAGAAGTATCAGTTGTATCGAGTTTTCGAGGATAACCATTTCGAGGATTTCTTAAACCATCGCGAAGAGTGGTTAGAAGGCCTGTATGGGATCGGTCAGCTCCCGAATTATCCCGGTGCAATGGTAGTAGCTCACATCAACAATGAGTCCTGTTTTGAAGAGAAGTATGAGATAGCTGAAGAAGTTCTTCAGGCTGAAATACCGATGGGGTTACTGGATGAGCTAGTAAGGACCCCTTACCAAGACCTTAGAGCGAAAATCGACAACTCATCACTCCTTCATGTGCCCAAAGAGTATTTTCTGCAGCCTTTCACTGAGCAACAACTTGCAGGCACGAAAAAGGATGAAGCTAAGAAGCCTACCCCCACTAAGGCGGAAACGGTCGTGTACCCATTTTCAAAACATGATAGCGGTGTCTTCCCCGCTGCGGCTGATGATACTTCTGAAGAGAAAGTGGGCGATTCCGAACCTGTGGCACCTGCCGAGCCGCTCAGGGTAGAGTTTGGCAAGGATGTTCAAAGCGGTGAGGTAGTCTATTGGGAGCCTACGAATACCGAAAAGCTCTTCAATACGAATACCGGAATTATTGGCACGATGGGCACAGGGAAGACCCAATTCACTAAGTCACTGATTACTCAGCTTGTTCGGAATCAGAATCATAACGTTGACGGAGCCCCAATAGGGATACTGATCTTCGACTACAAGGCTGACTACGTTAAAGACGATTTTGTACAGGCGACTAATGCCAAGGTTTTCGAACTTGACTGCTTGCCTTTCAACCCGTTTGCCTTGTTTGGAGACAAGAAGAAGCTACCGGTGCATGTTGCTGGTCAGTTCATTTCGTCGATGACAAAGTCTTATAACCTTGGCGTAAAGCAGCAAAGCAAATTGCGAACGGTGATCCGGGACGCCTATGAAGCTGCTGGTATTTATTCGAATGATGAAAGCACTTGGAGTCGGCCCGCTCCAACTCTGGAAGATGTCTGGGCAGCATTTCAGGAGCAGGAGAAGATAGAGCACGACTCCTTATACGCAGCTCTCGAAGTACTATCCGCCTACGAAATCTTTGAGCCGGACACGAGCAAGACTCAGTCACTCTATGACTTGGTAGATGGTGTCACGGTCATCAACCTTTCTGGGTACGATCGCACTATTCAGAACCTCGTCGTCGCACTGACGTTAGATCTTTTTTATACACAGATGCACCAGCAAGGTAGCTCAAAACTCGAAGGGGATTTTCGACAGATCTCTAAAATGATCCTGGTCGATGAAGCGGACAATTTTATGTCTCAAGACTTCCCGAGTTTAAGAAAAATAATGAAAGAAGGTCGTGAATTTGGCGTTGGCACTATTTTGTCGACCCAGGAACTTACACATTTCAAAACCGGCGATAACGACTACTCCACCTTGATTTTATCCTGGGTTATTCATCAGGTGACTACTATCAAATCTCAGGAGATCAAGGCCATATTTAATACGCAGAGTAAGCAAGACGAGGAGTATTTTATGGCGCAGATTAGAAAGCTTGATAAGCACTATAGTCTCTGCGTAGACGGGAAGAAGAATGTAAATAAAATCAGAGATCTGGCATTTTGGCAATTGGAGTAGCTGCGGTTGTAAATTTAGTAGAAGTTGGGCGCTTTTAAGGGCAGATTTCTAAAAAGACCTGTATTTTTAAGAACAATCTCAATGGCAAATATTTTTACTGACGAAGAATGGGATAATGGTGAGTTCTCAACTCTGCTTAAAAAGCATGAGGTTAGGGTAACTTGCTTTCCTCGTGCTTGGGATTTTGGTCGCGAGATTAACTGTGAGTGGTCAGTTATAGATTTTCCTCCTGACGATCTTAGGGCGCTTCCCGACGAGCCCGGAGTATATGTGTTTGTGGTGGAACCAAACTTATTTGGTCTGTCACCTGCTAGTACAGTTTTTTATGTTGGAAAAGCCAAAAGGTTACGTGAACGTATCCGGGCATATATCAATGAGCTAAATCTTTCACCGCGCCGTACGCGGCGGCAAAAAGTTAACAAAATGATCAATCTTTGGGATGGCCATTTGAAATACTATTTCACTGTTACAGAATCAGTTGCAGAAGCTGAGAATGTTGAAGATACAATGATTCAAGCATTAATTCCTCCCTTCAATTCAACATTTGGTGGTGAGATAAACGCTGCTCAGAGGGCATTTTGATGAGTGACAGAATTTTATTGCCAGCCTTAAAGTCTAGAGTGGGTGACTGGATTTATTACGTTTGCTCATTATCTTTTAATAATGTTGCAAGCCTTATCAAGGCCCCTGATGAGATCCATAAGAGCAAAAAACTATCAGAATGGATTCAGCGGGAGGCGATCGAAAAGCACGCAGGAGAGATAGCTGATTACATATCAAGTAATGATCAGAGGTTTCTAGGTGCTGTTATTGTTGGTGTTTATGATGGAGACCCGAACTGGGCTCCTATAGAAGTTAACTACAATACACCGGATATACAGGCTACCGAAGAACAGAAAGAAGATTTGAGTGGGAAGATAGGAGTTCTATCTTTTAGCGGTGAAGAGAAGTTATTTGCAATAGATGGTCAGCATCGTGTCGCCGGCATCAAAAAAGCGCTTGAGGAGGCCGAGAATCGCGAAGACCTAGAAATCGAGAACATCTGTGCAATTTTCGTTGGGCATGACGAGTCCTCCGAGCAGGGAAAACTGAGAACTCGTAGGCTGTTCACCACAGTTAATAAGAAAGCAAAGGCAGTGTCCACAGCGGCAACAATTGCTCTTGATGAAGACAATGGCTTCGCGATAGTAACTAGAAAACTTGTGGACGAGTTTAGCCTTTTTTCAGATAGTGATGATCTTGTGTCTTTCTCTTCGAATTCGGCGTTAAATAAGAGAGAGTCTAGGGCGTTTACCAGTATCGTTGGCCTTTATGAGTTGGTCAAAGACCTACATGAAGCAGAGGGAAAAAGAATTTTCGAAAATGCTAGGCCGACCGAGCGAGAGTTGAACGAACACTATCAGTTCTGTTGTGATTATTTTTCTAATCTTTTCGAGATGAGCGATGAGCTTAAAGAAGTTTTTATAGATCGTGGTGCTCTCCCTTATACCTATCGTAACGAAGCGGTTAATAATCTGCTTTTCAGGCCCGTTGGTCAGCGAGCATTTGCCCGCGCCACACAGTTTCTAACCCAAAAAGGTCATTCAATCATATATTCGATAGGAGCGCTTTTGGAGTCGAATTTAGACTTATTGCATGAAGATTGGCATCACATTTTATGGGATCCTATTGCAAAACAAATGATTCCGAAGAATGTGAAGTTAGCTGAGAATCTTTTACTCGACATGATTCAAGAGGACGTTCGGGATCCCAAACAGTTTCGTAAAATTAAAGAGCTAAGAGCCGAATTTTCAGAGGGTCAACAGGTTTAATTTGGTGTCCATGTATAACAACTTCCAGTTGGTAAGGTAATTGTTTGGTTAGAAAACAAGAACAGGTAGATCCTTACTCTCTTAGGTCTGGGGTCGAGCGAACTGCACTGTCCCCGGTATTCGTTCGAATATCGGAGGCGTATCAGAAAGGGGAGCCAAGGGATTTACGTCTTCGACAGACATTCGATAAGGCCTGGAACTCCTTCCGCAATAGTGCTGAAGTTGATCAAGCCTATGTTAACCAGATGCAGATGAAAGGACATTTCGAGGAAAGCTGGTCAGAGATACTTTTCTGGCATTACCTTGAGAAAAGGAGTCTTTCACCTATTCACCGTGGGGCGGGATGTTCAGATTCAGAGATTTACTGGAGAGGCCGGAGAATACAATTTGAGGTTGTGTCTCCAAAGGCCGGGGAAAGAGGCTCCGAGATGGAGGTGGTGCAGCGCCGGACGCTGAATGGAGAGGACTTGGCTGCCGGTAAGGTTTCGGAGTTAGGGAAAGTGCCACGAGTAAATCGAGCCGAACTGGAGTGGGAGCTAGATTTAATCAAGGCGAGGGTGACGCAGAGTTTTGTACATAAAGCTAGTCGCTTCGCCAGCCGTATGGTTGAAGGACTTGTTCTACCGGGCGAACACTGTGTCATCGTGATCGATGTAAATCAAGTTCGTAAGGTAGAGAATTTTGATATTGGGGAGATTGGGCGCAAAGCTTTTTACGGCGTAGGGCGAGAGCTCATTCTATGGGATTTTAATAAGGAGACGGGAAATCAGGCTTTTGTTATTCATAATTCAATCATACGTCCAGGGCGAGGAAGCATTCCTACGGACTATTTTCTTGGAAGGAGAGACTTTAGGCATATAGCTGCTGTCGTGATGTTTGATGGAAACATTTCCGATATTTCAGCAGGCCAGGAGCCCAAGATCTACGTTTTTCATAACTTCCATGCGCAACAATCGCTTTCAATGAAGTTGTTTGCGGCGGAAGAGCAGTACTACCCCCTGGGACTCGCAGACCAGTTTTGCATTATCTGCAAAAAAGGTCGTTGATACGACTCACCTTTGCAAGTGGGAACTCAGAGGCTTGAACGTTAGGAAGCGTCCAAGCCAAGTTTATCCTTTAGTATCTGCCATAAAAAAAGTTTTCAGGTCTAAAAGTTTCTTTACGTGCCCCATTTTATGCAATCCGCTATCGATTAAAGATCGAATTATGCTTTGATAGTCGGCCTCGACCTTTTGTTCCGAGCAGAACTGCTGGATTAATACTTCATATACCTTTTCTTGATCACCAAACAGAACGTCACGATTGATAACGTGGACCTGCTCTGGTCTGGTGTCATTTATCGTTGCCGTACGTGTATCGCGTAGCGCTAATGCAATAGCTGTGCGTGCAAGCACATTAGGCGTAAGGCGTGTTTTTGTTTGCAGGAATTGCAGCCTATCCCAGGTTTTTTTACTCAACTGAATGCGGGTGGGAAACATCTTAGCTCGCCTCCTTTTGGTGCCAAAAATAACCTTCACGGACGCGAGTCGCGCCGGCTTTTGAATCATATTCGAGCTTATAGGCCCGGGATATGTCGGGTGCGAGATCAGAATAGAATGATTCATCCACCTCAGTGTCTGTAGAGAGCACAATCATCTGGTGGCTTGCGATAGGGAAATAGCCTTCTATCAGCTTGGTTCTGTGCTCGGAGTCTAGCCTCCCTAATGGAGTATCGACGATCATAGGCAACTGGCGTCCGGAGGTTTTTGCAAGTGCCTCAAGAACAGCAATTGCAAATATCTGTTTTTCACCAGCTGAAAGCTCGTCTTTCGCTATTGTCCGCCCGTTACCGGTCAATAGTTCTACGCGGAAGGTCTTGGGGTTGATCCGAATTTGTAGGTCCATGTCCTCTTTACGAGTAAGTTTGGCAAAGCACTCGGTGAACTGGACTTCAAGGTCTCGAACCTTGGCAGTCGCTGTCTGGTCGACATAGTCCGCGAGCAAGCCATTGGCGTTGTTGACGTAGTCGATAACTCTCTTTTGGTCGCTCAGCTTCGCAGCAGTTTCGTACAGTCGGTCAAGCCGGCGGGCTATTTCGACGGCTTCATTAGCTGCGTCTTTTCCTTTCGCCCGCGCTGACTCGATTTCAGCATCTAACCTGCCAAGTTTTTGCTGTAGCTGCTGCAAGTTCTCGAAATCAGAGGCAATCAAAGAATCGTCCGGAGCGCGCGCCAGAGAGGCTCCAATTTCATCGAGTTCCGCTTCGATGCACTCTAGAGCATCAAACAACTTAATCACATCCTGCCGTTGTCTACTGGCGTCCTCGAATGCTGAGTATATTTTCCCTGCTTGAGAGGGCGTTAAGTCGTGAATCAAAGTCTGGGATTCGAGGTCTTGATAGGGGTTGCCCAGTTTATCTATCTCAGCGAGCACGATAGCCAAAGAATCGGGTGCCAGCTTTGAATCGAGAGCGTCTTCCAGGTGTGTTCGGTATTCGTTGTGGATTCTGTATTCCTGCAAAAGCCCCTGAAGCTGGAGGTCTTGCTCAATCTGCTCTTTAGTTCTTCGGCAAAAGTCTTCTGCCAAGGCGATGGGTGCCGCGTCGGATATAAGGCCATTAATTTCGGATGTTAAGCTATCTCGCTCGCTATGGAGCTGATTCAGCTTGGCTTCGAGCTGAGCCCGGGATGTGGAGAAATGTCCCCCTCGATCATCGATATCTTTCTGGAGCCTTTTCGCGCGCTCTTGTAACTCAGCGCGCTGAGCGAGGATGGTTGAGATGTCTTGGCGGATGATCTCAGCTTGTTTCCGGCAGTGCATCAGTTTGGACTGCTCAGCGTCGATTTGTGCCTGCATTTCCTGAGCTGACGATCGCTTGGCCAGATTCCGGTTAAGAACGGTGAGATCGCCGGAGAGCCGCTCAACGACGTCGAGCCCGAGTAATTTCTTAATAGACTGTTCGAGGGCTATTCCTCCAGAATCATCGGCTAGTTGGGCGATTTTCTCACCGTCAAAAAAGAATAAGTCGGATACACCTGCAGGTATCAGTTCGTTGAGAAAGTTCTGAGCTTGCTCGTAGCTGAGACCTTTAACAGGCGTATCATTTTCCAAGATAGTGAGTGTTTCTTTAACGCCTTTGCCCTTTCGTTCCCATTCACGCTTAACGTGGTACTGGCTTTCCGTTCCGAGCTTTGCGTAAGTGAATTTGAGCTCAACAGACGAAGAGTTGGCAGAACGACCAGTCTCTCTTGAGTGATGGATTGCGTCGAGCAGAAACTCATCATAGCGTTTTTGGGAAACTGCACTGCCCAGACACAAACGTCCGTAGAGTGCCAACCTTACGCCCAAAAGGAGGCTTGTTTTACCCGCGCCATTTAAACCGCCAAAAAGAATGATGGGCCGTGTTTTACCCGCACGCTTTTCGGGCGTGAGGTTGAAGGAGTTTTTCCCTTCGTAGACTCGAAAGTCGGTAAGCGTAAGCTCTTTAATAAGCATTAGTTCAAAAACTCTGAAAATTCGTCTTTCACTTCCTCAACGTACGATTTGCCACGCTTACGAAAGGAATGGTTGCGCTCATTGATCGCGTCGAGATCTTCCCAATCTCTTTGGAGGATACTTTCCAGGCTGTTCAGTATGCCCCTCCGCTTGCCTAGACCCGATACTTGAAGTTCTGCTTCCAGCATCTTGCGAACAAGCGCTGATGGAACACCGTATTTTTCTGCGAGCCTCTCAAGTGTTTCGGAATCTGCTCGTGTGAATGCGCCGGCATCATCCTCTACCCAATCAAGGTCCTCTCCGTAGACCTCTCTGTAAATCCGCGGCAGAGAGTCTTCCCAGTCCGGCTCATTTGGGTCGCGTAGCCATTCTCTTCTTATCATGTGTAACTCGGGGCGAGTAATCAGTTCGATAGACTCACCACTCTCGTTAATCCCCTTCTCAATAGTGAGCAATTCACGCAGGAATTTTTGGCGCTTGGACAGCCAATAGGGGCCCGGGATATGACGAACTTCTCGCACACTATCATCACTGATGTCGCCCGAGTTGTAAGAGACCCTTCCTGTTCTGCGGCGGAAGTTGCGATACTCCTCAGAGTTCTCTGGTTGGCGGGACATGTACAGTTTGTTCCTGAACGCCAACAAAGGCTTCATCCAATCGGCCCCGGACTCGATAAGGCCATGCAGCGCTTTGTCGGCTGTCACAACTGTGCATGTCCAGCACCCAAAGCGGCTGTTCCCGCACGAGGGCGTACTTTTATCGATCACCAGCGGGCATTCACCCTGGTTTGACCCTTTGTATAGTTCGAGCAACTCCTGGTTAGATCCACCCCAGGGGCATGGGGCGCTCATCAGATACATCCAAACTTCATCCGCTGACCAGCTTTCAATTGGCATGTAGGTGTAAGCGTTTGGAAGAGAGCTATGGCGGCTTAGTGCTGAACCGTCTATTTTGTGTTTTGCAATCACCTGGGCGCGAGACGCGCTCTCCTGGCTACGAGAGCCTAACACTACAACGGCCTCACCAAATTTGGCGACCTTATCGAGTATAAACTCGCTCACAGGGTCTATCTTCATCCGTTCCGTGCACCAGCGGAACGTCTGATTTGGCGCAGGATAACCACGACCGAGCAAATTCACCCAAAAGGTTTGATCTGTTTTTGGCACAACACTGTGTGCACTTATTGGAAGGCCCTCTTTCGGCGCTGCCTCATTAATGAGCTTGATTACTCGTTTGATCATGTCGACGACGACAGGTGTCTCAACCAAGGTGTCAGATGAGACCACATAAACATGTTTGGCTCGCTTTTCGGCCGGGAGCTGTAGCAATGCCATGTAGATCAGGGAAAGAACGCAAGTAGAGTCTTTCCCCCCACTGAAGCCAATAATCCAGGGTCGGTCGTCAGAGCAATATATGTTCTGAATTTCGCGAACGAGGTCTACTAGAGGGCGATTGCCAAGAGAAAACTCCTGAATCATGGATAGATGATCCGGGAAAACGAATTGTTCCTGCGCAGTCATGGCTTAAGCGACTCCTCGTATTCCTGCTCAGAAGGGGTGAGTGGAACACCTAATTGCTGTTTGATGTAATTGCCCGTGAGGGCGACGCTACTGCGAGCCTTGCTAATGCGACCGTGATGCATTGCTCGACCTTCCCACTCATTGTTAGCTCGTGCCCAATCAATGTTTTGAAGACCTTGCAGTATCCGGCTCCACTGAGACTTTGGCTTGAATAAAAGGTCGGCGCCTATTTGGCCCATGGCCTGGAGCATGACGCCGTGAGCATGAACGTATTGCTCACGGAGCTCGCAGGTCGCCACTTTCTTTTCCAGAGCGAGTTGCCAATCTCTCATGTTGGCGGCAATTTCATTCCAATATTCAATTGCCAACTGCTGCTCGTCCTCGCTAATTAGGTCAGTCTTTCCTTTCATTAGCAGAGCTTTTGAGGCGTTCTTTATAGCCGACAATGTAAAAAGTTTGCTGCTTCGGTTGGATATGCTGGACCTCTCCATTTCCGTCAGCCGGGAGAATACCTTCACCTCGCGAGCAACAACTCGGGCTAGTTCGGATAAATGATCCCGGTGGTCATAGAGCGTGCTGATAGAGTCGCTTGGCCGGACAGCATGCTTGTTAAGATCCGCGAACATTTGCTGGCTGCGCTTCAGACCCTCATCAATGAAAAACAGCACAGGGATGTTGTCGTAGCCGAGTTCTGGATTCTGTTCGATTGCCTGAACGATTGCTTCACGGCGGTGCTGACCGTCGTTGATGAGGATCTTGGCATCCATAGGGATCGACAGTAGTCCCAGATTTTGGGCCATACCTGTGTCGGTACTAGGTTCAAACGAGACCTGACCATCTACAGACGCTGTGATTCCCGAGAGCGTATAGTCTGTTGGGTTGTCGAGCAAATAGCTAACGATGTCTGGTATTCGGGTTCGATTTAATACTCGTTGAGCTCTAAGTTCTGGTGGAACCTCTTGCCCATCGAAGATAAAAATTTTTGGTATTAGTCGTAACGGGCACATAGCCACGTAACAAGGCCGTCCAGACTGAACGCCTCTCGCTGCCGGGAAGGTGTGGGAGAACTCGGCCATGAGGGTCTCCGGGGGTGGAAGTTAAAAGTTGGAATGGAAGTTAATTTACCCAAAATAAACTTCCGGGTCAACGTGGCCAGGGCGAGGCTTCAGATTAGAGAGTTATCTAAGTTAATGAAATCGTTGAGAGAGTAGGATCTTGGGATTAGTCGTTTGTTGGCAGAGCTTCGCTTCAGCACCGTTACCTGCTTGGCCGGTGTCTCGCTGAAACTTACGTGAATTGGCCGGTCTTGACCATAGAAATACATCCTATCGAATTTGAGATTTTCTGCGATCCATTGACTGACCTCGAACATGTCCTCATCTTCGACGATAAAGTCTACTGCCGCGCCCCCTCGCATGCAGATGGGGTTGCCTAACCTGTTCAGTTCATGGGATGCGTGCTGATCTAGTTTCGGAGCGATCCTACGCCGTATATTTTTGCTCAGTTCTGACGAGCAAAAGCCATAAGTGAGCTTGATCATGCCGAAATAGTCCACTATCGGATCGATAAGATTGTTGGCTAGGTCGAGGAGGGCGGTGTAAGTCTCTGGTTGGAGCGGGTGATTCTCGATCTTGAGCGACTTCTGCGTTTCGCCGCATTCAATCAGGTCGCGATATTTGAAGTATTGACCGCAGGGATGATCGAGGTTCGGGATGTCGGTACTTCTTGTCAGGCTATGTCCTTCTATTGCCCATCTCTTGTCGCGCAGCGTGTTCTGAAAATCTCTGTCAGGAGGGCCGAAGTTGCTAAAATCGCCAACTCCCAGTTGTTCAAGCGCTTCATCAAAACGCAATTGTTCGGCATAGTTTTCTTGATCCTCATGCATATACCTGCTCTTCAGAAAGAGGTTGGGAGGGGCAAACTCATCACCGTATTGGTAAACATCGATCCGCTGATTTCTCAAATTGATCTTGGTGCGAACGAGCATTTTCGGAATGGCCTTTCCGAAGAAGTCGTCGTAACTCATGAGGGAAAGCTTCCCGGAACGGATGTGGATTTTGACTAGATCGGCAGAACTTGGGTCTCCGAATAGGCTAGATGCACATGTGATGTAAATTCGGAGGACTGGGGGCAATCTTGGTATTAACTCAGTGTGTAGTTGAAGTGAGTGTTCGTCATGCAGCCACCCCAAGCCCTGCTCAGAGGCTTCGATACAAGCAGACAGTATTGCGCTCTTATCCAATACTCGAACGAGATGATCTTCTCCGATTGTTTGGGCATTCGCTAGGGTCCCAAAAAAATGTCTGACATCTTCCTTGAGCTTGTTAGGCATAGGGCGTGGGGGTGAGCTCCGGAAGAATCGTAGTTCGGCAAACTGAACAATCAGATCGTCCTTGCGAGCCTGCTCAGCCCTCGCTAATGCTACCGCTCCCTCCTCATTCTTGATGGTCTCAAGAATTCTCAATGCGGCAGGGTAGGAGCCCAGAAATCTCCGAATGTCATGGAGGTTTTCGATCTCGCTTGGCCTGGGTTTTCTGCCAAAATCTAGCCAAGTGCTCCACAACTTTTCTAAAATATCCTTGTTGTTTTCATACTTCCGTAGACTAGCCGGTGCCCGGCGCTCAGGTTCCTGGCTGCTGAGCGGTCTCTTCGCTCGAAGTGGTCGAGGGCGGCTTCGTTTAACGCTTTTTCTAGCCAGGAAGTCAGCCTTAGCTGCATCCGTCTTGAAAGCGTAAAAAATCCCCGGGGCTATCGGAACAGGCTCTGTTCTGAGTACTGATTCAATGTAAATTGCCAGTTCGCCTTGTGAAAAATACTTTTGGAAAGTGTTTCGTGAGGTGCGCACACCATCCCTGAAAGGCAGACCACCCCGAGCATTTGCGTTCTCCAGCATCGCAGATACGACCAAGATTTCTGACGCAAGTTCATAAGCGTTGGTCAGGACGAGGTGACGTTCCTCCGGCACTTCAATAACATTGATGACAAACCCTAGGTTGACGATGTCTGCTGTTTTCTTTTCTGCACTGGGAGAATAATAAGGATCCCATCCAGCTACGTTTATATTGCTATCTTTTAGGAGCTGAACATCGTTGCCCTTGCCGCACCCGTAGTCAAAGACTGACCTCGTCTGATCAAGATAGCCATATCGCGCAAGGCTTTGCATAGGTGCCGATAGTTGCGTTCGAGTGAGGGCAGTTAAATGTCGGTGAATTTCTGACCCGCTTTCGATGGCTGACAGGTTCTCTGTAGTTTCATTGGCTATAGGCACCAGGGCGTGCTCGGAAACCTCATAGCCTTTTAGCTTCAAGAGACGGTTCCAGTCCTGTAGAAAGCCTATTCTGGTCGTATCGTCGAATAAACCGATACTCTCAGCCTCTTTGGTCAGCTCCAAAAACCGTTGAAAATCTGGGTGAGAGGATGGCAGCAGAAGTTCTTTGCGGTGAAGGATGGGGGGATTATTCGATTCTGAATAAACTCTGTATCGGCACTGCCCTGTATCGAGGTTAACTTTCCATGATTGTTCGAGAGTCGGGAAAGCTTCCTCAAAAAAAGTTGGATAATTCAGGAAAGATATTTCGGCAGCACTTTCTCGGATTTTAATGACATTGTACTGGGCTTCTGGAGTAATCCTGGCCTCGGCTTTGCGCACAGCGCTACGGCTTTCGTCGTCAAGTTCAGAAAGCGCGGAGGTATGTAGATACCTGTAACCAGCGATCTTCTTGCCAATAAACTTGTTAGATTTTTCCACGGGGACTGAACCGGAATGTGTCGACTCCTTCTCTATGAGTCGCCTAGCGTGCACTGAGAGATTGTTTGTACGATGTTTGCGGATTTTGCTCGTCTGTTCAAGAGGCCATGGTAACGAGATAGGTTCCAGGGGCGGCGGGAAACTGTGCCCAAACCCTCTAGAAGGGCAAGTATGGCAAAGGTCGCGAAAAAGGTCGGAAGCTAATCTGTGAAAAAATGCCGGGCACTGTCAGGGCACCATTTGGGCACAAGCCAAAAAAAAGGACCTGCGCTTTCACGCAAGTCCTTGATATTCATGGCGCGCCCGAGAGGATTCGAACCTCTGACCTCTGCCTCCGGAGGGCAACGCTCTATCCAGCTGAGCTACGGGCGCTTCGAGCTCGACGATGACTCGCCGATTTCGAGTGCGCAATCTTACGTGCGTAGCGGGTGTCTGTCCAGCCCCCGGCGGCAAGTCCTGACCTCAGTTCTGGGGTAGTCGCTGCTCGGGGGTAATCGATACCAGATTGTTGTCATTGCTGAAGGTGACCTCGCCATCCTGGATGGTCACCTGGAAGCTCATGGACCGGTCCGCGAGCGCTGCCAGGGCCTCAGTGCTGTCGCCGGGTAGGTGAACAATGGTGAGGTTGTCGAAACGTTCCAGCTTGCCGTGATGTTTGTCCCACCAGACTGGGAATGCGCGATCGCCATAGGTGTAGAGGATCACTTTCCCGGCGCGGTTGCAGGCCTTCCTTATTCGGTCTTCTTCTGGCAGGCCAAGCTCGATCCATAATTCAATTTCGCCGGTCAGGTCTTTCTGCCACAGCTCTGGCTCATCATCGGTGCTCAGGCCTTTGGTAAATTCGAGGGTGTCGCCGGCGTTCAGGGCAAAGGCAAGCAGCCGGATCATCACGCGCAGGTCCGTTTCCGACGGATGCTGGGCGATGGTCAATTGATGATCCGCGTAGTAGTGACGGTCCATGTCGGCGATGTTGAGCGTCGCCTTGAGGATGGTTGCTTTGAGCGCCATGGGCTTCCTGCATTGGTATCGGGATAGGGGTTTGGGCTAGTGTAATGCAATTCTTTCCCGGGTGAGTGTAAGCGCATGCCGATGTTGCGTGGTTTTCTGGTTCTGGTGCTGTTTTTTATTCTTGGCGAGTCTGTGCGCCTGCTTCTGGCGTTGCCGGTGAGTGGCGGCGTGCTGGGGATGGTGGTCATTACCTTCACGCTGATGCTTAAAGGCAACGTGAGTGATGATCTTGCTCGGGCCAGCCAGGGGCTGATATCGGTGCTGGTGCTCTTGATCATGCCGGGGGTGGTGGGTGTGTTTTTCACGGCGAACCAGTTCTCCGGGCAGTGGCTGGCGGTTGCGGCGGCATTGCTGGTGGGCACCTTTCTCAGTGTGCTGACGACGTTGTTGTTGATGAAAGCGGTGACGAAAAGAGGCGTTAGCGATGGTGAGTGAGCTACTCGCGCGCTTCCAGGCCCTGCCGGAGTCGCTTGCCGCCACCCCGATTCTTGCGATCGGTTTGACCCTCGGTGCCTTCTTTGCCGGCAACTGGCTGTTCTCCCGCATTGGCCGGCCTATCTGGCTGCCGCCGGTTGTTTTGTCTGCGTGTCTTTTATCTGGCTTCATCGCGTTGGCGGTGGATTACCAGGATTACCAACAGGGCGCGCGGTGGCTGACGGTGTTGCTGGGGCCTGCCACCGTCGCACTCGGGATTCCCTTGTACCAGCAGATGCACCATATCCGTGCCATGTGGCGCCCGATTGTGGTCACGCTGCCGATTGCCGCCACCATGGCGGCGGTTTACGCCGTGGTGATTGGCTGGGCTCTGGGGGCCACACCGGAGGTCCTGGCATCGCTGGCGCCCAAGTCGGTTACTGCGCCTATCGCCATCGGTATTACCGAGCAGTTGGGCGGTTCGGTGCCCCTGATGATGGGCGGGCTCCTGATCACGGGCGTGGTGGCAACCCTCTTCGTAGACCTGCTCGCGCGGCTTTTGCCTGTTGACGACGAACGGATTCTGGGCTTTGCCCTGGGGCTGAATGGCCATGCCATCGGAACCGCCAGGGCGTTTGAAATCAGCCATAGCGCCGGCGCGTTTGCGTCTCTGGGGATGGGACTTACCGGTGTGTTTACTGCCCTGATCCTGCCTCTGGTTTTCCGGCTGTAAGTCTGCGCCAAATCAGGTCATTCACCTGGCGTATAGCCCCATGTCGCAATTTCGATTGCCCTAAGTGTTTTCCGAGACTAGCTTGTTGGCCAGGCATTCGGCGCCGTTCTGCGCCGATGTTCCGTGAAAATTCCTAAAACAGCGACGG
>Ga0098069_100415_pt1 | contig 19731 bp, 20 predicted proteins | sample 27_taG_FD_92584 | JGI IMG/M metagenome (GOLD analysis project Ga0098069, IMG submission 92584) | Marine viral communities from Cariaco Basin, Caribbean Sea - 27_WHOI_OMZ | ecosystem: Environmental > Aquatic > Marine > Oceanic | place: Caribbean Sea: Cariaco Basin | collected 2014-11-09 | reverse complement strand
ATTTTTACAAGGGGCTCACTTTTACCAGTTTGCAGTACCTTTTGTTCACAATAATCGCAGTTTACGGATATAAAACATGGAAGAAGAGCTTGAGCAGCGGCGGTCACGTGATGTCATAAAAATTGTGCTGTTTGGACCCGAGTCTACAGGGAAAACCACCCTGGCCCAAATGCTGGCCCAACACTACAATACCCAGTGGGTGCCCGAATATATGAGGGAATACCTGCAAAAGAAGTGGGATGAACAGCAGGAGACCTGCGAACCTCATGACCTTTTGCCCATAGCCCGTGGTCAGATGGCCATTGAAAACCTTAAGCAAGCTAAAGCCGATAAATATCTTTTTTGCGATACCAACCTGCTTGAACTGGTAGTGTACAGCCGTGCCTACTATGACGAATTTGTTGATCAAACGCTTCTTAAACATGCGTTAAAGGCAGAGTATGATCTCTATTTTTTAACGTATATTGATGTTCCCTGGGTTGAAGATGATCTGCGCGACCGCCCTGAAGACAGGGAGCAAATGTTCGCCCGGTTCAAAAAAGCCCTGGACGACAACCATTTACCCTACCGCATCCTGGAAGGTGACTTGCAGCAGCGGCTGGAAATGGCAGTAAAAATTATTGATCAACTAAAAAAATAAACCATTGGACTTTAGCGAACATGACATCTCCCACTTTAGGGAGAAAGGAATCTCTCCCGAAAAAGTAGAACAACAAATTGAGATCTTTAAAAGAGGAAATATAGTTGTTAACATCAGGGAGGCAGCTACAGTAAAAAACGGAATCCTCGCATTTTCCGAAGAACAGAAGAAACAGCTTACAGAGCTTTACGAGTCTCGAAAGGATGACCTCAATCTCCTTAAATTCGTGCCGGCATCGGGCGCAGCCACCCGCATGTTTAAAGCTTTTTACAATCTGCTGAAGGAATTTGATCCCGAAAATGACGACTTAGATGAATACATAGATCAAAAAAACGAGCAGAGCCTTGAGGTTTTTTTTAACCGTATAAAAGATTTGCCATTTTACGGGGAGGTAAAGGAAAGGGCTGCAAAAGCTAATCCTGGTTATGAAGATATGCCCCAGGACCGGCAGCAGTACCTGTTTGTAAAATATATGCTTGAGGAAGATGGCCTGAACCTGGGCGATCAGCCAAAAGGTCTTGTGCCTTTCCATAAATATGAAGATCATCTTGCCTCCGCATTCGAGGAACATCTGGTTGAAGCTATAGATTATGCGGCTTCGGGAAAGAAGGTCCGCATTCATTTTACGGTTGCCAAAGAGCACAGGGAGAAATTTGAAGACGAAGCCCGCCAGGTAGTGCCGCGCCTGGAACAGGAAACAGGCTACAAATTCGAGATCAGTTACTCTTACCAGGATCCAAAAACCGATACCGTTGCGGTTACCAGAGAAAACGAAGCCTTTAGGGATGAAAACGGGCAGATCTTCTTTAGGCCGGGAGGCCACGGTGCGCTCATCCAGAACCTGAATGAGCAGGATGCCGACCTTATTTTCATAAAGAATATTGACAATGTGGTAATCCCGAAAAACCGGGAGCTTATGGCTTCCTATAAAAAGATGCTGGGAGGAAAGCTGCTGCAGCTCCAGGAGAAGGTTTTTAGATACCTTGAGCAGCTGGAGCGTGGAGCCTCAGAAGATAAGCTTCAGGAGATGGCAGCATTTCTTCAGAAGGAATTGAACGCCGGCCTTAGTGTAAATTTTGAGGATCTCAATGAAAAGGAGAAGCCTTCAGTAATAAAAAAACTTTTAAACAGGCCGCTTAGGGTTTGCGGGATGGTGAAGAATGAAGGTGAACCCGGCGGAGGCCCGTTTTGGGTGACGCACAAGAATGGTGAGATCTCTTTGCAAATCGTGGAAAGTGCGCAAATAGACCACGAAAATTATCAGCAGAGTAAAATTGCCAACGAAGCAACCCACTTTAATCCTGTAGATATCGTTTGTTCTACAAAAGATTACCATGGGGGCATATTTGATCTCGATACCTATGTAGACGAGGATACGAGTTTTATTGCAAATAAGACCAAAGACGGGAAAGAACTCAAGGCTCTGGAGCTGCCCGGCTTATGGAACGGCGGAATGGCGCGCTGGAACACCATTTTTGTTGAGGTGCCGGTAGAGACTTTTAATCCGGTGAAAACCGTGGCCGATCTTCTCAAGTCTTCACATCAGGTACAGTAAGTTGGATCAACAACAGCTCATACAGGAAGCAGAATACAAGGCCGTAAGAAGTTCGGGTGCGGGAGGCCAGAATGTGAACAAGGTCTCTTCTAAAGTTGAACTGCATTTTAAGCTGGAGGAGACCGCAGCACTTTCTGAAGAAGAAAAGCAGCGGGCATTGAAGAAGCTATCTTCGCGGCTCACAAATTCGGGGGAATTGATCCTGCAGTGCGACGAGTCGAGGAGCCAGCACAAAAATAAAGAAATCGTAACCCGGAGGTTTCTCGACCTTCTTGAACAGGCGATTGTAAAACCAAAGGTTCGCAAGAAAACTAAAACCCCCAGGGCCGCAAAACTGAAGCGGCTAAGGGAGAAGAAGAAAACTTCAGAAAAAAAAGCCACCCGAAAAGACCCTTTAAAAGATTAAACTGAGGAATATTTCTACAACAGGTTGGGGAAAAATCTAAATTACCTCAGCTCAAAACCTTCTTAAATTTAAGCTAAAACCCCTGTTTCACAGGGGTTTTGTGTTTCATGTCTCAAAATGGCGCGATTTTCCCTCTTTATTTACCAAACAAAACTAAAACACTAAACCCAAAAACTTAAAGCTATGAAAAAGGTATGTCTTACAGTATTCGCCGCATCTGCAATGTTATTCTCAGCTCAAAATCTTTCAGCTCAGGAAGTAGCCCAGGCGCAGGTTGAAGTAGAGGAAACAGTGGTTCAAAGGGCCCAGGACGATTTTAAGCAAATTGAAGTTCAGGAATTGCCCGCCGCTGTGCAGGAGGCTGTAGCGCGTGATTATGCTGAAGCTACAATTGCTGAAGCTTATGTGAAAGAACACGAAGGCGCACAAAAATTTAAGCTGAAGTTGACCACTGCCGATGGTGAGGAGAAAGAGCTTTATGCCGATGCCGAAGGTAACTGGATCGATAAGGACAAAAAGTAAAGACGGGTCAAGGCAAGTGATCTGATCGCTACCACTAACTAAAGGAGAAACCGACTCCTGGTGGCAGATCTCCCGCGGAAGATGTATTACATGAGTAATTACTACCCCGGGACCGCCAACCTCCCGGTGTGGTATCAAGCCAACAGAGGAGATCTGAAAAATGGAGAATGTTCAAAAAAGGGAGCTATGATTGTAGCTCTCTTTTTTATGTTTATTTTTGGTCTTGAGGGGTTGGAAAACTGTAATTTTGTTTCTATTTAAAATCACCAATGGCCAAAATTCTCTTAGTTGAAGATGATGTAGCATTTTGCACGATGCTCAAAACTTTCCTGGTAAAGAAGGAATGTGAAGTTGATGCCGTGTACACTGCAACTGAAGCTCTTAATTTGGTTGCCAAAAACAAATATGACCTGGTAATTTCTGACGTGCGTTTACCCGATAAGGAAGGGCTCGAGATCTTACAGGCCGTAAATCAAAAAGGGGAGAAAACCGGGGTTATCATGATGACGAGCTATGCCGAGATAAGCATGGCCGTAAATGCCATTAAGGAAGGGGCCCTAGATTACATCGCCAAACCTTTTCACCCGGAGGTGATCATGAACGCGATAGAAGAAGCGATAAACAATCCCGGGAGCACCAAAAAAGCACCGGCAGCCAAAAAACCTGAACCTGCTCCCTCACAGGATACCTACATCAAGGGGGGAAGCGAGGCTTCCGCCAAACTCAACAACTACATAGATCTTGTTGCCCCCACCAATATGTCTGTGCTCATTATGGGCGAAAGCGGAACGGGAAAAGAGCAGATTGCAAAAAGTATTCATCAAAAAAGCAAGAGAAATTCAGCCCCCTTTGTGGCGGTAGATTGCGGTGCCATTCCGCGGGAACTGGCTTCCAGTGAGTTTTTCGGGCATGTAAAAGGCTCTTTTACGGGGGCGGTTAACAACAAGACCGGCCATTTTGAAGCAGCCAACGGCGGCACCCTGTTTCTCGATGAAATTGGAAACCTCAGTTACGAATTGCAGGTGCAGCTGTTACGAGCACTACAGGAGCGCAAGGTTAAACCCGTGGGCAGCAATGAAGAGATCCAAGTGAACATCAGGGTGATCGCGGCGACCAATGAAGATCTTTCAGAAGCTGTCAAAAAAGGCGATTTTAGAGAAGATCTTTACCACCGCCTCAACGAATTTTCAATCAAAGTTCCTTCTTTAAAAGACCGGAAAGAAGACCTTATGGTGTTTGCCAATTATTTTCTTGACAGTGCCAACAAAGAACTGGAAAAAGACATTTCCGGTTTTTCTGAAAAGACCATTGCGGCCTTTAAAAAGTACAACTGGCCCGGCAACCTCAGGGAACTCAAAAATGTGGTGAAACGCGCTGTCTTACTTTCGGGCGGGGAATATATTTCTTCCAGTTGTTTACCTTCGGAAGTGCTCGCGGCCAAAGAGGAACATGAAGAACAGGATTTTAGCCTTTTCAAGAACAAAAATGAACAGGAAATGATCCTCGATGCGCTTGAAAAGACCCGTGGTAACAAAAGTAAGGCTGCAAAACTGCTTTCTATTGACAGGAAAACGCTCTACAACAAGCTAAAGCAGTACGGCATTAACCTGTAATCTCTTCCTGAAGGTTTGCCAGGAGTTCGTTCACCTCTTTGGCAAGAGAAGGCACATCTACACTTTCGGTTTCTGTGCCACCGGCATTTTCCAGTATGGCTAGCTTTTGCACCAAATGAGGTACCTGCAGCTGCCTGAACATAGGCAACATCTTATGCGCTACGGCAGAGACCTTCCTATTTTGCCCTTTTTGAAAGGCTGTTTGCAGCAGGAGCAGGTTTGAGCGGGTACTTTCAATAAATGCGGTTAAAATGGCATCCATAGCCTCCGGGTCTTCTCCCGCAAAATTCCTGATCTCGGTTAAAGTATAATTTTTTTCTGCCTGTGAAGAGGAAGTAGCTGTGGGGGACGGACTTTTCAACTGCAGGTCGAGAAGATCGCTGATAAGCTGCAGTAATTCCCCCGAAGAGTAAGGTTTTAAAAGGCTGCCGCTAAACCCCTTTTTCAGATAGTCTGCTGCACTAACGTCTGGCCTGCCCGAGAGGGCAATCACCGGTAGGTCCTGCAATTCAGGTTCTTTCCTGATTTTTCGGAGTAGTTCAAAACCGTCCATTTTTGGCATCTGTATGTCGGTAAGCACCAGGTTAGGCGCAGAAGCCCGTACTTCTTTTAAAGCTTCCTTTCCGTTATGGGCAGTGCGATAAGACATGCCGGCATTCCGGATCAATTCTTTTAGCAATCCCAGTTGCGCGGGTTCATCATCAACAATGAGCACAGAGATTTTTTCGGGGTCAACCACGGGCTGGCTCCTGGGAGCCGTGGGTTGTTCGCTTACAGCGGCATATTCCACGGGGATATTGATCAAAAAAGTACTGCCCTTTCCCGGCTCGCTTTCCAGGCTTATCTTTCCGCCTAAAAGATCGGTGAGCTTCTTGCTTATAGATAATCCCAGCCCCGTGCCGCCATAGCGTTTTTCTATGCTGCTGTCTTCCTGCGAGAATTCTTCAAAAACCTTTTCTTTTTGTTCTTTTGAGATGCCAATTCCGGTGTCTTTCACTTCAATAAACAGGAAAGGTTTGTTTTTTTCCTGTTGCAGCCAGGCTTTTACCTGCACGCTGCCCTGAGGTGTAAATTTGCAGGCGTTGTTCACCAGATTGGTAAGTATCTGTTTTATTCTGAAGGGATCTGTGATCACAGGCCTGTCCAGTTCGGGGGCTACCTCAACCAGAACCTCCACATCCCTTGGCTTTTCAGGTGGAACAGCGTTTTCAACAGTTTCTTCAATCAGGTTCTTCGGATTAAAAGCCAGGGTGTCAATAGACATTTTTCCCGCTTCGAGCCGTGAGAGGTCCAGCAGGTCGTTTACCAGGCGCAACAGGTAATCTGAAGATCGCTTCAGCTGTCGCAAATACCGGTTCTGGGATTTGTTGAGCTCACTTTTTTCCAGTAAACCTGTATAGCCAATAATGGTATTGAGCGGCGATCTTAAATCGTGAGTAACCGTGTTCATAAACTGTTCACGGCTGGTGAGCAGTGATTCGGCATAAACCTTTGCAGCTTCCAGTTCCTGCCTGTACTGCTGACTCTTGGAAACGTCTTTTACCACCAAAAACACAAAGGTGAGGATCACCAGTAAGCTTGCAATTGCCAGGAAGAGGATGATCCTGGAAGTATCTTCCACCGTATCTTGCCAGGCCTCCACCTGGTCCATAGACGCCATGCGTTCTTCGGCTTCCAGAGTGCTCAATAAGGTGCGTAACCTGTTGTTGAGCTGTATTTCATTGGCCAGTAACTGGTCTTCTTTGCTTTCAAGTTCCTGCCGGTAAAGCCGCTCTTGCGTTTCCAGCTGGCCCAGCACACTCTTTACCGAATTAACCAGCGAATCTATGGTTATTCCCGGCGGTTTTGGGTTTTGTTCGTTTGAGTACTGCAGCAGTTTTATAAGCAGTTGCCGCTGGTGCGGCTGCAGGTCTTTAAAACGCTGGTCGTAATTTCGGCTTTCAAAGTTTTCATCTACCCGCTGCAATTCTGAAAGTACCCGCGCGTAATAACTGTCGGTTTCTCCCCGGGCCCTAAGCTCTAATAGTTCTTCAAGGTTTTCGGCCTTTTGGCTCAGCAAAGTATTTATGCTGTCAATTTCCCTGTCCAGAGAACTGTCAGTCCTGAAATTCTGCAGCGAGGCAAGGGTGAATTTTATGGAATCAATTTTGGCATCGTAGGTATCCAGGCCTTCAATGTTGCCGCTTTGAATAAGTTGCCGGCTTAAACTTTCAGCTTCATACAGCTTGGTGGCGGCTTCCCCTACGAGTAGTAATTTCTGGTTTCCGGCATTACTGCGTTCGGTCAAACTGGTGTAACCGGTCACCTGGTTGTAGATAAACCACACCGCCAGTCCCATGAGAGAGGCCAGGATGATATAACCTGCAAAGACCGTGAAAGTTATGGATGCCTTCTTTTTTGCCATGATTTCTTTGAAAGTGTAAAATTAAAAGCTTTCTGAGCTAAACCTTCAAAAATTAGGTTAAATCGAAAAAAAGCATTTACCTTTGCCGCATCTCAAAGGGGTGCTAAGTCCTGTGAAAGCAGGAGGAAGCTGAGATCATACCCAAGGAACCTGGGCAGGTAATGCTGCCAAGGGACAGGCGAAGAGTTCGCCGTGCAAGTATCATACTCCTGTTGACCCATGGTGGTTTTCAGGATTTTTTATTTTATAACAACAAGAATAACAGCCCCTTTTATTCGTAACCAATTTTTTACGAATGAAACATGTTTTCTTAATCTTCAGTTTTTTTCTTGCCGCAGTAAGCGGTTTTTCACAAGAATTTCAGGTGTCGGGTACAGTGACAAGTGGTGATAAACCCCTTGAAGGTGTCATTGTTAGAGTAGAAGGCTCTTCACAATTCACCCAGACTTCAGCAGGGGGGAAGTATTCCCTAAGCCTTCAAGAAGGGGTGCACCATCTCATTTTTTCCTTCGGAAATAAAAAACGGGTGCGCATAGATCTTTCCGAAGATATGGTGCTGAATGTTGATATGAGTGACGCCGAAGAGCTCCTCGATGAGGTGTTTTTATCGGCGGTGCGGGTGAGTGCCGCGTCACCTATTACTTACAGTAACCTTTCTAACGAGGAAATAGCCGATCGCAACCTGGGCCAGGATATTCCCAGCCTTATGCAGTATATGCCGGGAGTGGTCACCACCAGTGATGCCGGTGCCGGAATTGGCTACAGCAGCATTCGCGTGAGGGGAACCGAGGCCCGCGGAATCAATGTTACCATCAATGGGATTCCTTATAACGATGCCGAAAGCCAGGGCACTTTTTGGGTGAACCTGGGCGATTTTGCCTCCTCTGTAGAAGACCTGCAGCTGCAACGAGGCGTGGGAACTTCTACCAACGGGGCCGGTGCCTTTGGTGCGAGTTTGAACATACTTACCGACAGGTATAACTATGAACCTTCGGCCGAGATCGCCAACAGCTTTGGTTCTTACAACACCCAAAAGCACACCGTGAAATTCAGTACAGGGATCTTCAACGATCACTGGGAATTCAACGGAAGGGCTTCAGTAATAAAAAGCGACGGCTATATAGACCGGGCTTCAACCGATCTTAAATCCTACTTTTTCCAGGGCTCTTATATTGGCGAAACCACCCTGGTCAAGGCCCTTAGCTTTGGGGGCAGTGAAGTTACTTACCAGGCCTGGGATGGGATTGACCGCGACCAATTAAAAGAAGACAGGCGCTTTAACCCCGCTGGGGCCTATGAGGATGATCAGGGAAATCTTCGTTTTTACGACAATCACATCGATGATTATAAGCAGGATCACTTCCAGCTGCTCTGGAATGAGCGCTATGGCAATGGCTGGTCTTCAAACATTGCGCTCCACTACACCTACGGGAGAGGCTTCTACGAATCTTATCGCGCAGAAGAAGACCTGGAGGCCTATAATCTGGAGCCATTCACCGCAAATGGGGAAGAGATTACCCAAAGTGACCTGGTTACCAAAAAATGGCTGGTCAATGATTTTTACGGCACAACTTTTAACCTGCAGTACGAGAATGAGAACCTGGAAGTGATTGCCGGTGGCGCCTGGAACAACTATGAAGGAGAGCATTTTGGAGAGGTGGTCTTCACCCGCTTTGCACCCAGCCTGCCTTTACACAGGTACTATGAGAATGATGCTGAAAAAAGTGATTATAATATCTTCGGAAAGGCCACTTATGCCATTAGTGATAATCTTGCTTTTTATGGCGACCTGCAGCTAAGAAAGATCAATTATGAAGTCAATGGCTTTGAAGAGGAAAACACGCCTTTTATAGTTGACGACAGTCACACTTTTTTTAATCCAAAAGCCGGATTGACCTATGAATTTTCGGAAGCCAGCCGGCTCTATTTCTCCTTTGCACGTGCGCATCGCGAGCCTAACCGGTCCGACTATGAAGCGGGTAACCCCGAGCCCGAGGAGTTAAATGATTACGAGCTGGGTTGGAGGTTTGCTACAGGTAATTTTCAGCTTAACTCCAATCTTTATTACATGGATTACCGCAACCAGCTTGTGCTAACTGGAGAACTCAACGATGTTGGGGCACCCATTAGGAGGAACAGCGGGAACAGTTACAGGCTGGGGCTTGAACTGGATGCCGTGGTAAGGCTGCATCCAAAATTTAGCTGGCGCCCAAATGTGGCCATTAGCCGGAATAAAAACGACGAGTGGTTCGCCCCCTGGGATGGCGAGCTGCGCAGCTTCGGAAAAACCGATATTTCCTTCTCTCCCGAGATCATTGCCGGGAATATCCTTGAATACCACCCCGTTGAAGGTTTGGAGATCAAATTCCTCTCAAAATTTGTGGGAGAGCAGTATATGAGCAACCTTGAAAATGAGGCTTCTTTGCTTGAAAGTTACTTTGTGAATGATCTCAACCTGCAGTACACCTGGAAAAATGCGCCGCTTTTTGAAGAGGTGGTGTTCACGGGTTTGATCAATAACATTTTTAGCGAAGAGTACGTATCAAACGGTTACTACTATACTTACGACTGGGATGGGGTCACCTACGATGGCGCCGGTTATTACCCCCAGGCCACCAGGAACTTCCTGGCAGGGCTTACTCTTAGATTCTAAGAAGGTGCCCTTCCAAAAAAGGCATTTTTGAGACCTCTCAAAAATGCCTTTTTTTATGCCTTTTAATTAGAGATTTGTAGCGTGCTTCCCCTTCTTTCAATGCGGTAAACCTGCAGCGCATATTCTCCTGTGCCTTCGGTTTGTTCGCCTGTAATAATGCTGTAGACATTTCCGTCATCACAACCACAGGAAGCAGAAATTCCGTTTACTGTAAGGACCGAACAGGCCTGCGGCACATGGTTGGGATCGGTAAGTTCATAAGCCAGGTACTGGTCGTTGTTGAGGTTGTAGATCACAATTCCGTTAATGCCGTAGTTTCGGGTGATGAATTTATTTCCGGCGAAATTAAGCTGATTGTATTCAGGGAGGTTGAGATCAAACTGCACCGAAAAACTCATTTTTGGCAGGTAAGGATTTCGGCGTATCTCATCGTCAGAAGAACATCCTAAAATGGTAATAAAGAGGGCTAAAAGCAGGAAAATTCGCTTCATTTTTGTTTTTTTAAAGCTGCCGGATTATAATTGTACTGGATATTTTAATTTAGTATATTTGTGTAAAATCCCGTCGGCGAATGGGATTTTTTCTATTTATATAAACGACGAAGTTATGAGTAAAGTATCATATTATACTGCAGATGGCCTTAAAAAACTTAGAGATGAGCTCAATCAATTAAAGGATGTTGAGCGGCCAAAAGCTTCGCAGGCTATTGCTGAAGCTCGTGATAAAGGTGATCTTAGTGAAAATGCCGAGTATGATGCCGCAAAGGAAGCCCAGGGTTTGCTTGAAATGAAAATTGCAAAACTGGAAGAAATATATGCCAATGCAAGGTTGATTGATGAGTCGCAGCTTGACACTTCAAAGGCCCTGGTGCATTCTACAGTGAAAATTAAAAATGTGACCAACGGGGCCGAAGTGAAATACAAACTGGTTGCCCAAAGTGAAGCCGACCTTAAGGCAGGAAAGATCTCTGTAGACAGTCCCATTGGAAAAGGATTGCTTGGAAAGAAAGTAGGTGAGATTGCCGAAGTGCAGGTGCCGTCGGGAACCATGAAATTTGAAATCCTTGAGATCACCCGTGAGTAAAAGGTGTCAAAAATGTCATTTTTAAAGTCCTTTCTTCGGAAAGGATTTTTTTATGCCGTTTTCTGCTGAAAATCTTAACTTGTTACCTCTAAAATTTAATATTATGCCCAGCATTTTTACAAAGATCGTCAATGGAGAAATTCCCGCTTACAAAGTTGCAGAAACCGATAAATTCCTGGCTTTTCTCGATGTACGCCCAAATGCAAAGGGACACACCCTGTGCATCCCGAAAGAAGAGGTGAACAAGCTCTTTGACCTCGATGAAGAAACTTATATGCAACTTATGGCCTTTTCTAGAAAAGTTGCAAAGGGGATTGAAAAAGCCGTGCCCTGTAAGAGAGTAGGGGTGGCCGTGGTTGGCCTTGAAGTGCCGCATGTGCATGTGCACCTCATTCCGCTAAACAGTATGGGCGATATGAACTTTGCCCAGAGTGTTGAACTTAGTGAAGCGGAGTTTCAGCAAATCGCCAACGATATTAAAGCCAGTATTTAGTGGAACATGCAGATTATAAACTGTCGCTGGACCTTCGGATCGATTTTAGCGATCTCGATATGTACCGGCACGTTAATAACCTCACCTTTATAAGGTTCTTACAATCTGGCAGGGTGAATTTCTGGGAGGCTACCGGGCTTACCAATCTCCTTTCAGAATCTAACAAAGGCGCTATCCTGGTTTCCACGCACTGCGATTTCAAGAAATCGCTGTTCTACCCAGGTACGGCCACGGTTAAGACAAAACTGGCCTACATCAGGAACAGCAGCTTTGCCCTCGATCAATTGATCCTGAATGAAAAAGGCGAAGTTTGTGCCGAAGGCAGGGACATTGCCGTTTTCTTCGACTTTGATGAAGATAAGGCCCTGCCCATTCCGCCTGAACTCAGGACGGTGATGCAGCAGTTTTGATTTTGTGAAGCTGGATCTCAATGGTAGTGCCTTTGTTGATCTCGCTTCGCAGTACCTTTATCCTGCCGCCGTGGTATTTCTCTATGATCCTTTTGGAGAGGGACAAGCCAAGGCCCCAGCCTCTTTTTTTCGTGGTAAAGCCGGGTTCGAAAATGCGTTTGAACTTGCTCTTTGGAATTCCTTTTCCGGTGTCGCTAACCCTTACTTGCACCTTTTTTGAATCCTGCTTCAGTTTGATTTCCAGCTCTCCTTTCCCCTTCATGGCATCTATGGCGTTTCTCACCAGGTTCTCTATGGTCCAGCTGTAGAGCTGGGCGTTGAGGTTTACCGGAATCTTTTCCGCAGGAAGATCGAGCTTAAATTTGATGAGCTTTGAACTCCGCGCTTTCAGGTATTCAAAAGAGTCCCGTGTCTTTTCTACAATGTCTTCGGGTTCCAGGGTTGGCGCCGATCCTATTTTAGAGAAACGTTCGGTGATGGTTTTTAGTCGGTCTACATCTTTTTCAATTTCAGTGATGTAAGACCTGTTCACATTTTCTTCTTTTAAAATTTCTGTCCAGCCTATGAGTGAAGAAAGCGGGGTGCCAATCTGGTGCGCCGTCTCTTTGGCCATACCGGCCCATAACTTGTTTTGTTCGCTGCTTTTTGTGGTCCTGTAGAAAAAATAGATCACGGCAATGAAGAGGATAATGATAACGATGAGGGCCAGCGGATAATACTTCAGCTTGTTGAGCATGGGGGAATTTCCGTAGTAAACCCTGTTGACCCTTCCCTCACCAAGGTCCATTTCTATAGGTTCATTGGTACTTTTAAGGGAAAGCAGGTATTGCTGAAGCTCTTCTTCGCTGGCCATGATCTCGGCAGGTATGTTCATGGCATCTACAATCTTCCCGTTGTCGTCTACCAGGATGGTGGGAATGCTCGAGTTGCTGTTAATGATCTCCAGGTAAAGATCAAGGCCGGTATCTGTATCTACCTGGTCAAGATATACCTGCGCCGAAGCCCAGATGTTCATTTTTACCCGTTCTTCTTCCTTGATACGCTGAAAGAAAGCTACCGCATTCCACACAATAAGGCTTACAATGACGAGCGAAGTAACGATGATGAACCAGCGGCGAAAGTTTCGTTTGTCTGAAAACCTCATGAAGGCAGGGCTTAAATTGCGTTTAAAGATAATCGTTTTAAGCAACTTATTATTGTGTGGCCAATTTTTCATCTCTTCCGGGTTTCGTTACCTTTGCCAAAATCTCGAGCATGCTTAGCATAGATCCTAAAAAAGTTCCCGTAGCACAATTGCACCAGTACCTGCTGGGAGCAGTAGGGCCAAGGCCCATAGCTTTTGCCAGCACCCTCGATAAAGAGGGAAGGCCAAACTTGTCACCCTTCAGTTTCTTCAATGTGTTTGGGTCAAACCCTCCAATTCTCATATTTTCTCCCGCCCGCCGCGGAAGGGACAATACCGTGAAGCACACCTATAACAATTCAAAAGCCACGGGAGAAGTGGTGATCAACGTGGTGAATTATGATCTGGTGCAGCAGGTTTCACTCTCGAGTACCGAATATGCCGAAGGGGTGAATGAATTTGTGAAAGTAGGGCTTACTATGCTAAAGTCGGATATAGTAAAGCCCTTCAGGGTGAAGGAATCGCCGGTGCAGTTCGAGTGCAGGATTAATGAGATCGTAGAAACCGGAAGTGAAGGCGGTGCCGGGAATCTGGTGATTTGTGAGGTGCTAAAAATGCATATTCGCGAAGATATTTTAGATGAAAAAGGCTATATTGACCAGCACAAAATTGACCTGGTAGCACGCATGGGAGGCAACTGGTACACCCGCGCCACGCCTGGAATGTTCGAGGTGCCAAAGCCTTTGCAGACTTTGGGAATAGGAGTTGATGCCATAGCCAAAGAGGTGCGCAACAGCAAGTATTTATCGGGCAACGATCTTGGGAAACTGGGAAATGTGGAACGCCTTCCCACCGCCGGCGAAGTTCAAGAATTACTCGACAGTGATTCCCGGCTTTCAGCACTGGTGAAAGAAGCCGGTGAAGAAAAGCTGCATTTAACTGCAAAAGAATATTTAGAAAAAGACGACCCGGCAACAGCCTGGAAAATATTATTAGCAAAAAACGTTTGATATGGAAGTACAAGGAAAAATTAAGATGATTGGACAAACCCAAACCTTCGGGAACAACGGGTTTAGAAAGAGAGAAGTGGTAGTGACAACAGAGGAGCAGTACCCACAGCATATACTTGTAGAATTTGTGCAGGATAAATGTGAACTTTTGAACAACTATGCGGTGGGGCAGCCTGTAAAGATAGGGGTGAACCTGCGCGGCCGCGAATGGGTGAACCCACAGGGGGAAACCAAATACTTCAACTCTATACAGGGGTGGAGAATTGAGAATCTTGCAGCTCAAAATCAGGGGGGAGGAGCTCCTGTGCCACCGGCAGATCAATTTGAACCGGCCAGTAATTTAAACGACGAAGATTACGACGATCTGCCTTTTTAATTGAATTATAAAATAGATAGTGAAAACCCCTTTTCTGAAGAATTGGGGTTTTTTCTTTTCTGAAGCGATGGGAAAAATCGGAGTTATCAATTTGTTTTATTTTTACTCCCGAAAAAAGATTAGCGTTTTTGATATTTTTGAGACCCCAGGACGATTTTCCTTCAGTAGAGAAGGCTACGGCAGAAGGCCTGCTGGCTTATGGCGGTGACTTATCACCACAAAGGCTGCTGGATGCCTATTCCCGCGGAATTTTTCCCTGGTTTGATGAAGATCAGCCTGTTTTGTGGTGGAGCCCCGATCCCCGGATGGTGTTGTTTCCCGAAAACCTGAAGGTCTCCAAAAGCATGAAGCAGCTGCTGAAAAAGAATGCTTTTAAAGTAAGTTTTAATTCGGCTTTTTCAGAAGTCATTGAGCAGTGTGCAAAGATCTACCGGCCGGGACAACCCGGCACCTGGATCACCCCCGAAATGCAGCAGGCCTACCTGGCCCTTCACCAAAAAGGGGTGGCGGTTTCTGTAGAAGTCTGGAAAGAGAACGAACTCGTGGGCGGGCTTTACGGGGTTTACCTGAGGGAAAAGAAGATCTTTTGCGGGGAAAGCATGTTTTCAAAAGTCAGTAACGCCTCAAAATACGGATTTATCAAGCTGGTTCAGAAACTTCGGCAGGAGTGCGTGCGTTTAATTGATTGCCAGATCTACACCTCTCATCTCGCCAGCCTGGGCGCCGCCGAGATCCCCAGGAGCCTTTTCCTGGAATACCTGAGTTAAAGCCGAAGAATTTCCGTGATAATTAAAGTTCAGAAATAGCTTCCAAAAATGTCATTTTTGGCAGCTCATTCCGTCGTGCCTTAAGAGAGGTTTTTAACTTCCTGATGCCTGAAGCATTCCGCAACATGGTCATTTACCATTCCTGTTGCCTGCATGTGCGCATAGACCACAGTGGGGCCTACAAATTTAAAACCCCGCTTCTTAAGATCCTTGCTCAGTTTTTCACTTACAGGAGTGGTTGGCGGCACTTCAGATAAGTTTTGCCGGTCATTTTGAATGGGGCTGCCGTCTACAAAGCTCCAGATGTACCTGGAAAAACTTCCAAATTCTTCCTGAACCCTCATAAAAGCCTGTGCATTGGTGATTGCGGCACGAATTTTTGCGCCATGCCGAATTATCCCGCTATTCTCCAACAATTCGGCTTCTTTAGCTTCAGAATAAGTGGCTATTTTCTTATAGTCGAAATTGTCAAAAGCCTTTCTGAAATTTTCCCTTTTCCGAAGAATAGTGATCCAGCTTAAACCCGCCTGAAAGGTCTCCAGCATCAAGAACTCGAAAATTTTGGCATCGTCTTTTAAAGGAACGCCCCATTCCCGGTCGTGATATTCTTCGTAAAGCGAATCGCCTACACACCAGCTGCAACGTGTTTTTTCTTCCATATTAATTCTGAAAATTATAGGTTATGGTACCGGGCTGCGCATTTCTCCCGGCCTGTTGACTGAATTTGGCATCTGCCGCATACCGCATCGCCATGTTGGTGAGGCATTCGTTGGTGCTGCCCGAAGCATTTTTGTTAATAGAGGTTTTCACCACGTCTCCCGTGGCGTTCACGGTGATGTTCACCACAATCCTGCCCGAAGTATCACAGGTGTAAATGGGGTTTGGGATATTTATCGCCCTGCGGCCTACGAGTGAGAACGAAATAGAACTATTTCTTATGCTGCCTTTTTTTACCGCTGTTTCTGTACTGGTGTTATTTCCTTCTGACGCCTCTTTTTTCTCCTCTTTCCTGCTGTTGTTCAGCGCAAATTCCCCCTGGGAAGATTCGGCAGCTTCTGCTTCGGAAGCTTCCTGTTGTGCGGCATTCTTCTGAAATATCTCCTCTAACCTCGACTCCAGGTTACTTTCGCTTTCTTCCTGGTTCTGGTTGAATGCCTGGTGGGTTTGCACGCTAGGCCTTGGGGGGCGAGGGGGTTCAGGTTCTGGCACCTCTTCTTGTTGAGGGGGTTGCTGCTCTTCGGGGGCTGGCGTGGTGGCCAGGTTGTTGAGCTCAATGAGTGTCTCCCGGATCTTTTTAGATTCGTTCGAGATCCTGATATTATACATAAGGAGCATTAATATCGAAAAGATAAGTACCGTAATGATCAATGCCTTATGTCGATCGAAAAAATCCATTTTTAAGTTCCTTCCTTCCCCGAAAGATACTCATTTACAAACGAATCTACTGTTAAGGCATTTGCAAGGGTGTAGTCGCCAATACGGGTGCGGCGCAGGGACGAGAGGTAGGCGCCACTGTTGAGTTCGCGGCCAAAATCGTGAGCCAGGCTTCTAATGTAGGTGCCTTTGCTGCACACCACCCTAAAATGCACTTTTTGACGATCGATTTTGGTGATCTCAAATTCAGAAATGTTAACGCTGCGGGTTGGGATCTCAACTTCCTCCCCGCTTCGGGCATATTCGTAAAGCCTTTTTCCGTCTTTTTTTAATGCTGAAAATACCGGTGGCCTTTGCTGAATATCTCCCAAAAATGCTTTTGTTGCTTCATGGATTCTTTCCGAAGTGAGGTGATCTATGGGAAAAGTTTCATCAACTTCAGTCTCCATATCATAAGAAGGCGTGGTAGCCCCTAAAGTAAAGCTGCCGGTGTATTCTTTTTCCTGCCCCTGAAGGCTTTCAATAAGTTTGGTAGATTTCCCGGTACACAGGATGAGCAAGCCCGTAGCTAGCGGATCTAAAGTACCTGCGTGGCCTACCTTGATTTTTTTGATCCTGAAGTTCTTCCGTATAAGCCATCTCACCTTATTAACCAGCTGGAAGGAAGTCCATTCCAGGGGTTTGTCGAATAGGAGGATTTGTCCGGCTTTGAATTCTTCTTCAGTCATTATTTATCGGGCATAGAAATATTGGTAGATAATGGCTATTGCGCCAACGATGAAGCAGTAGATGGCAAAGTAGGTAAGTTTGCTTTTGCGCACCAGCGCGATCATCCAGGTACAGGCGGCAAAACCGGCAACAAAGGCAGCAATGAAACCTGCCAGTAGCGGAATGGGTTCAATAGTGGTGTTGGTGAGGTCTCCGCTTAGAAGGTCTTTGGCAATCTTTCCCAAAATGAGGGGCACTACCATTAAAAATGAGAAGCGCGCAGCTTTAGATTTGTCGTTGCCAAGTAACACTGAAGTAGATATGGTGGCCCCACTTCTTGAAATACCCGGTAAAATGGCAATGGCCTGTGCCAGTCCTATGATTAAACTGTCTTTGTAGCTTACGATCTTTCCGGTGTTTTTTGCACGATCGGCCAGCCATAACAGCAGGGAAGTAATGATAAGCATGAAGCCCACAAAGGTGAGGTTTCCACCAAAGAGGGACTCCAGTTCTTCTTCAAATGCCAGGCCCACAATTACTGCGGGGATCATGGATATGATGATTTTGAGAGAAAACTTTGTTTCGTCGTTCCAGCGGAAGGAAAACAGGCCGCGGAAGATCTCAGCCACGTCTTTCCTGAAGACTACAATGGTACTCAAAGCGGTTGCAAAGTGAAGAACCACGGTGATCATTAGAGATTCTTCGGGGATACTCTGGCTCCCCAGCAGTGCTTTTCCAATTTCGAGGTGTCCGCTAGATGAAACAGGCAAAAATTCGGTTAGTCCCTGGATGATTCCAAGGAATACAGCATCAATAATTTCCATTCTTATTTTCGGGGGTTGAGAAGAATTGCGTAGACTTCAATAGCAAATCCCAGCAGCACCAGGGCCGGTGCGAGCCTTATTCTTCTAAAGCTATATATTTCAGGATTAAATACGTTGGGATCGTCACTACCGCCACCGGCCATAAGAATAAATCCGAGGGCGATAACTGCCAGGCCTATTCCCATTACAACGTAGTTCTTCTTTTCGAAGACGAAATTAAGATCCTGCTTGTGTAAAGGCTTCTTGTTCTTGTTCATAATTCTTTGTTTTGGCCTCGGTCCCGGCAACATTTAAGGTTTCAAAAATAGCATTTTTAGATCTGTTTTAATAATACAACTTTTCCTTTTAAAAAGTTTGCCACAGATACACGGATATCTTTTTAGTGTTCCTCTTAAATGGGAGAAAAAATCTCTTCTGCCTTACCTCCTTTTCTTTTTTCTCAGAGGATAATTCTATGATGTATTAATTTGTCGCCTTCAAAATTGGCTAAAATTGCTAACTTAAGTTTAGAAATTTTTAAATAGTTCAGGCATTGAGCCATATGGGATTCGTGCAAATGGGTAGCAGATTTTAACTCCAGAATTATCTTTCCGAAGACTACAAAATCGGCGTAGAAATGATGAGGTAGAATTGTGTCTTTATAATGAACCTGATATTTCTTCTCCCTTTCATAAGGAATATTCCGCATCTTCAATTCGTATTCTACTGCATCTGAATAAACTAATTCAAGGAAGCCACCACCTAATTCATTGTGCACATCGAACAGGACTCCAATTATTTGATATGTTAGATCTTTATAAAGGAAATCCCCCATTTTTATCTGTGTATCTGTGGCCTAAGATTTAATAATACAACTCATCGGTCTTTAAATTCAGGAAGCGCTGGGTGGCAAAAAAGGTACTTAGCCAGGTGATTATCGCGCCCATGAGGAATATTCCGAAGAACAGGGCGGCCAAAATGCTCATATCGCTTAGGAGTTCAAGTTCAGGGAAGCTTTTGTCCATATAATACAGTACTATGGCCATTCCTATTAGTGCAATAAACGCTCCTATCATGCCCAGTTTGACGCTCTTCAGAATAAATGGCCTTCTAATAAACCTTTTTGTAGCGCCAACCATTTGCATGGTCTTGATAATAAACCTTTTTGAATATACCGAAAGCCTTATGGAACTGTTGATCAACAACACGGCGATAAAAGTGAAAATGGCACTTATGGCCAGTACCCAAAAACTGATCTTGGTGACATTCTCATTCAAAAGGGAAATTAAAGGCTTGTCATACACCACTTCATCTACAAAGTTCTTTGCAGTTAATTCTTCGGCAATCTGGTCTATTTCGCCCGAGGTAATATAATCGGCTTTAAAGTATACGTCAATAGAATTTTGCAGCGGATTGTAACCCAGAAACTCCATGAAATCTTCGCCAATCTCCTTGCTGTGGGCCTCGGCTGCTTCTTCTTTGGTCACATAAGTGGTAGACTTTGTGTATTCGGCCAGGGCCAGGGTCTTGTTGAGCTGGGTGATCTCCACCTCTTTTGCAGTATCTTTCAGGTAAATGGTAAGGGCGATCTGCTCCTTGAAATGATCGGCTATTTTTTTGGTGTTGAGCACTAAAAGCCCCAATAAGCCGAGTAAAAACAGGACCAGGGCGATACTGATCACGACCGAAAAATAAGAGGAAATAAGACGTCTTTTTTGATATTTTTCAAAAGATGAACTCATAGGGCGGCTGCGTAAATTTGTGTAAAAATAAGAAAGTAAATCAATCCCT
>Ga0098069_100413_pt1 | contig 19797 bp, 16 predicted proteins | sample 27_taG_FD_92584 | JGI IMG/M metagenome (GOLD analysis project Ga0098069, IMG submission 92584) | Marine viral communities from Cariaco Basin, Caribbean Sea - 27_WHOI_OMZ | ecosystem: Environmental > Aquatic > Marine > Oceanic | place: Caribbean Sea: Cariaco Basin | collected 2014-11-09 | reverse complement strand
CTTCCAACAATTGAAAGGTATAAAACGGCTGTTTGTTCAAATACTCCATTAAAAATTTTATAAGTATTTCCAACAGCAACAGAAACAGCGTAAAGCATTGACGCGCCAATAAAGTCAGTAGGATAATTTAAACTTCGGTTTGTTGCTGTTATAATTTCCTGTACTGCTTTAGGGAAAACCTCAACCGGGAAAGGATTTTTCTTTATTTCCTTTTCAACGGCTGTAACCTTCTTTAAATTTTCAACGTGGTTAATAAGGCTTTCAGGTTCAAGATCAGTAAAAACGGGGTTTATTTTTCTTGCTTCCATAGTCTAAAAAAGTTTTAATTGGTTCGACTGTGGAAACAAATCCGGGTTTGCCGTTAGTTCCTGTACTTTAGGATAACCAGTAATTGAACAGCGTCTAATTTTTCTTACTGCAATTTTATTTTCTGCCTTTAGTCTGTCAATGTGATAACAGATATTTGAGCGCATTACGCCCGTTTCTTTATCTGCTTCTAACATAGTCATAGGTTTAGCCCTAAAAGCCTCGTAAACACGCTCTAATTGTGTTTTATTTTGCCTATCTTTAGCACGTTTGCCGAACGTAAAATTTAGGCTGTGGTTTTGCTCTCTCAATTCCATAGCCTATTTTTTTAGTTCAGTTAAACTTCCTAAAATTTCGCTTCGCTTGTAGTACCTTTTACCTGCTATTGAATAGGCAGTAACGCGCCCTTTATTAGTCCAATGCCAAAGGGTTGTTTCATGTATTTGCAGTAGGTTTGCCGCCTGTTCCCTGGTGAGCAAATCATCTTGCGCCTCTTTGTTTTGAAGATCCTTTTTAAACGCTTCTAATTGCGTCCTTACGCCCTCGCTTATCAGTTCTGCTAACTGTTCCGGGCTTGTAGATAAAAATTGAATTGTACTCATAACCGTATGTTTTTTATGGTTCATACGGCTAAACTAAATCAGCTTACAACCTTAAATACTACTGGTTCAGTTGTTTAAAATTGTTGAGGTGTTTAAAACATTTGGGGCAATTAAAGAACATTGTAAAAGACATTTTCCTTAATTCTTATTAGTTCTTTTTCATAATGAAGTACAAGATTCTCATCTGGTTTTCTCCAATGGTTGTTTTTATTTGTTTCTCTACCGTAACTATTTCCAAACAACTTTTCAAAGGCTTTAAAAACTTCCTTTCTAATATTTACAGGAATAATGTATTCCTTCTTTTCCAATGCAATTAAGAGGTGAACAAAACCTTTATTATCAATACTGCTAAACCATTTCTTTAACTCCTGCAAAAAAGGTTCTTTGTTTTCTTCATCTATTTTGAATAGAAAATCTTTTGCTTCTTTCGCTTCTGCTTTAGGGCGTCCGGGTTTGTTATTGGAATTATTCCCTTCCTTAGATAAATTTCCTGCATTTTCAGAACTTTCAGGAACAGGTAATAAACCAGGGTGTAAATAAATAGGCATTTCCAATTGCTTCTTTATTTGATTAATTTTCCAGCTAAATACGGTTTCTTCCTTATCTGAATAAAACCTCATTGCTTTAGTTGTTTCTTCTAAATAACGGGTGTAAACCTGTTCTAACTCTACTTTGCGTTCAGGATAATTAATGAAGTTTTGGCTAATTTCCAGTAAAACAGCTTTTGTACTGAATTGCTGAATTTTATAAATTAATTCTTCAGTTTCTTTTATACCGCTTAATACTTTCCATTCACTTTTCATTTTTGCAGTTTGAGCAAAAAAAACAAAATGTGCAATTTGTTGAAATTCCATACTTAAAATGAATTTGTTATTCAAAGTAATTAAAGGCGTCAAGGGCTAAATCTTTGTTGCTCTTCTTAATGTAGTTGAGAAACATTTTTTCGCTCCCGTGTCCTGTTATGTTTATTAGGTAGGTTGTAGGCACTTTGCCGTAAAAGTTTGTAGCAAATGAACGCCTGCCAATGTGAGAAGACACTAATTCCCATTTTTGAAAAGTGTCTTCAATATCCCGGTAATCGTTTTTAGTGGGTTTAACTCCCTTTGGTGCTATTGAAACGCGCCTTTTACCCTTAACCTCATCTTTTATCTTTGCCTCTTTACAAACTTCTTTAATGTAATCGTTATACCGTTGATCGGAAATAGGGCGTGGAAACTTGCCGTTCCTTTTCTCTAAAATTTCCCGTACCTCTTTAACAACAGGAATAGACATTTCTTTTTTGGTCTTCTTTTGTCTAAATTCTAATAAAGGTTTGCCGTTTTCGGTTCTTATCATTTCAGGCTTAAACCTCATAAAATCTGAAACCCTTTGCCCGGTGTAACAGCTAATTAAAAGCCAGTCGCGCGCATTGTCTAAATAATCGTGTTTTAGATCAGCTTTTTTAACCTTTTCCAGTTCCTCAAGAGTTAAATAAATGTGGTTCGCCTCTTCGCGCTGTAAAGTTATGCCGTCAAGTTGGTGGTGTGTTTTTACTCCTAAATACCGGGCGTGGAAACAGATCGTTTTTATTAGGACAAATTCCCGGTGTTGTGTATTTTGAGAATAGGAATTTTTATTACTAAAATCTACATACGCTTTTTTAAAGTCTTCATTTACTTCATTGATTAAAATAGGCTTTCCCAATTCATTTTGTAACCGTAACATTTTGTTTTTGGTAACCTTTACTTTTTTTCTGTTTGCTTCGGTTATTTCATTTTTACGGTACTCTAAATAGTAATCAATGTAACCAACAAGATCAGTAGGAATTATCTTTTGTTGTGGTGGGTTGTAGTAATTCTCTATTGTGGTTTTTAACCAATCCTTACTAACCTTTCCCGGTTGAGTAGAATTAAAAGCGTTTAAAATGTGGTTTTCTAACGCTCCTAACTGGTTGTTTACTTTAGTTTGCAGGTTCTTAACCTTAATATCCTTAATTCGCTGTTTGCTGTGGTGGTTGTTCCAGTAATCCCGTGTAACCTCCAATTTAGTTTTACCTCCAATAGCAAAATCTTTGTCATTGTGGCGAAATAGTAAACGTAAGTTTAAAGGTGCTTTTTCCCGTGTAGATCGGTAAAGAAAATTAACAGTAGCCATACTTATAATAATTTGAACAATACAAATCTATTAAATTTGTACGGTAGTTGTACGGTAAACTGAAATTAATTTCAAAGGATTAAAAAGGATTATTAATTAAATAGTTCCTGTAATCCCTTGTAATTACTGAATTTATAAATAACTTTACAGGAAATTAGGGCGTTTAGGAAAGTTGAGGTTTAGCGTCTTAGTGTTGCCTCCGACTCCACTTTATAACCCGGTAAGCATTGTGTTTACTGGGTTTTTTGTTTTAAGGTGACAATATGGGTGACAATATGTGTCTCTGGAAAATTGAGAAAAGTGTGCTGCTTTTTCCTTTACCATTTTTTATTTGAGATATTTGCAGCCAAGATTTATATAGAATGAAAAACTTTAGAGAAAGGCTGGAAAAAAACAAAGTATATTTTGAAGTCTTCTCCTATTTAGTTTTAGGTGGTGCCTCTATCTGGGTCTCCTACCTTAGCTGGCAGACAAGTGAGCGGCAATTGGAGTTGTACGAGCTTGAAAAACTCCCAATAGTTTACATCAAGATGCAAACTGAAGAAGATCAACAGGTGGTTAATGTTTATAATCAAGGGCAGCCAGCTTTTAACATTACAGCTTTACCAGTTGCAGTTATTGAAGTCAAAAATGTGAAGTATTCCACCCCTAATGGAGAAGATCCAAGTATTTACATGTACTTTAACGACTTTTACGAAAGCACCAGTGCAACATCCAGTATTGATGGAAAAATTGCAACCCTTCCCATTAGAAAAAAAGCCTGGGAAACTATAAATAAAAAGAAGGATTCCTTAGAATCAAAAAAAAATCCCGACCAGAAGGTCATCTTACACCCCTATCAACTTGTTGATTTAAAATATGAAGATGTACAAGGGAAAAGTCATCGCAAGCTTTATATGATAGATCACAATTCGCCTTATGAAATAAGTGAAAGCAGATTTGAAGAACTTCTCTATCAACATGGTGAAAAAACTATCAATACGACAACTTCAGAATTTGAACAAATGAGTCTAAAGGAAATTGGTGATCTCATACCAATGGACAATGTTACACTTCGGGAAATTTATTCAACACAGGAGTAAAAGATTTTGGACCTTTTTCTGAACTAAGAAGCAGAACTCCCAACCCTCTCACCATACAAGTGCTGTTGAAATCCAATAAATGTATTTCGAATGCTTCGGATATCTCCCAACTTCGCTTTGGCATCTGCCAGGGCATGATATTTTAGCACCAGCAGGTCCCCCAACTGGGAATCATCGAGTTGCTCGAAGCCCGAAGCCACATATTGATCCAGGACAAAATTCAGGAACTCCTGCTGTGCGGGATTGTAGTCATCCAGGTGAATTTTTGCGCGTTCTGCACGCTTTATACGAGGCACAAGGTCTCTGTGATAGGCAATGTAAGCCAGCACGTCATAAAGGTCGCTATCCTCACCATGGACTACTTTTTTAAGATCCTCCAGCTGTGCTGCCGAATAACCTTTATCTGCAAGCTCTTCCAGGAGTTTTCTCCTGGTGCCGGGAACGCTCCAGAGCTGCCTTAGCTCCTCCTCATTCTTAAAAAGGGTTGGGAGCTCCCCGAAGAGGTTCGTTACAAATTTCTCAACCGAAATAGGTTTCCCATCCGGACTCCAGAAAGAGGTTTTCACCATACTGTCAAACTCCCGCACCTTATGATCGGCAAGTTTGACTTTTATTAGGTACTTAGGCGGAGTTTCACATACGCAGGGATCATTGCTGCAGTCATCGCAGACGTAATCTCCCTCTCCTCCACAAATGCACGGCTTTTGCCCGCATTCCTGACAAACCTTAGCTTTGGGTCTGGGTTTTGCCGGTTCCGGTTCCAAGGGTTCCCCATCCCATTCCGGGTCCTGAAAATGCTCATGTGCCTTCACAAAATCATAGATCGTAAAATGATCTTTATCCTGATAAAGCCTTGTGCCTCTACCAACAATTTGCTTGAACTCCACCATGGACTTCACCGGCCTTAGTAGTACAATATTTTTTACTTCGGGGGCATCTACCCCGGTACTAAGCTTTTTTGAAGTCGTGAGAACTGTAGGAATGATCTTTTCGTTGTCCTGAAAATCCCTTAGGTGCTGTTCTCCCCTCCCGCTATCATCGGCAGTTACCCTGTGACAGTAGTTAGGATTGGTACTGCTGGAATGTTGGTTGATCAAATCACGAATGGCCGCAGCATGGATTTGGGTAGCGCAGAAAACAAGAGTTTTCTGGTTTTGGTTGATCATCTGCATCAACAGCTTTACCCTGAACTCTTCCCGCTCCCTGATCTCTATAATTCGGTTGAATTCAGCTTCGGTGTATTTTCTTCCCTGCTCCACTTCCCCGGTTTCCACATCATCATCCTCGGTGTAAACATATTCATCAATAGTAGTGCTGATCTCTTTAACCTTGAAAGGAGTAAGGAAGCCGTCATTGATCCCCTGTTTCAAGGAATAACTATATACAGGCTCCCCAAAATACTTATAGGTATCTCCATTCACATCCCGCTTAGGAGTAGCAGTAAGACCAAGTTGAACTGCAGGTTTAAAGTATTCCAGAATGGCTCTCCAGGTACTTTCATCTTTTGCGCCACCACGGTGGCACTCATCTATGATAATGAAATCAAAAAAGTTTGGTTCATATTCCCCGAAATAAGGCGAATGATCGGGGCCGCTCATAAAGCTCTGAAAAATGGTAAAGAAGATGCTGCCATTGGTAGGCACCTTTCCCTTCTTCTTGATAACTGCCGGGGTGATCCTCACCAGGGCTTCTTCTTCAAAAGCTCCAAAGGAGTTAAAAGCCTGATCGGCCAAAATATTTCGGTCTGCCAAAAAGAGAATGCGTGGACTTCTTTTTCCGTCCCTTTGCAAATTCCATCTTGCCTGGAACAATTTCCATGCGATCTGGAATGAAATTGCTGTTTTTCCTGTACCAGTGGCGAGGGTTAATAAGATCCTGTCTTTTCCTTCTGAAATTGCTTCTAAGGTTTTTGTAATGGCGTTGTCCTGGTAGTAGCGCGGTTGCCACGTGCCTCCGCGATCTTCAAAAGGAACACTGAAAAGCCGTTCCCGCCATTCATTTTCTTTTGGAAAGGTTTTTTCCCACAGCTCATCCGGTGTTGGAAAACCTGTTACGTCTCCTTCCTGGCCAAGTGCCATGTCGATCCCGTAATGCTTGAGACCGTTGGTGGAATATGTATACCTGATTTGCAGGCGCTCTGCATAATCTTTCGCTTGACCTACTCCGGCGGTGTAATATTCATCTCTGGCTTTGGCCTCCACCACCGCCAGGTATCTATTTTTGTATTGAAGCACATAATCTGCCTTTAAAGGCTTAGCCCGTCTCCCCTGACCTAATAACCTTCCCTGGGAGATTGGAAACTGTTTCCGGATCTTACTACCTTCTACCACTCCCCAGCCTGCAGCTTTTAAAGCCGGATCAATATATTCGTATTCGGTTTGTGCTTCGTTCATACCGGAACCTTTAATTTCTTAGCGTTTCTAACAACTCTATTCTATTTGTGATTTTATCCAGATTATTCCCCTCGTAAAAATACTTCTGTCGCATTTCAAGCAATAGATCTCTAATTTCATCATTCTCAGTCCTATACTTTGACTTTAACGATGTTTGGAAGTTGCTGGGAGCTATCTGAACTAAAAGGTCCTTCTTTCGATTTAGACCATTCTGATAGAGATCAGTCAGTAGTAGAAAACCGTAGTAGAAAGGGAGATATTCTTTGGTCTCAAAAACAAATTGAGGTAATAAATTTTCGCATCTATAGAATAACTCCTGTGCGGTAAGGGTTTTACTTCTAATTTCCTTATATAAATCGTTTTTAAAGTTTTTGAAGTAAAGTAGTAGGAGTAAAGCAGGAGGAAAAATATAATCATCCTTTTCACAAACTGAAAAAACAACTTTTAAATGGCCGTACAGTTTTTCTTGCTGCCTAAAATTTAGGGGATACAATCTGAAAAAATTTAAAGCAAAACTTCGAAAGTTTGCTTCATCATTAATAAATTGCCTGGACCTATCCGAATTAAAGAAATCTCCAAGGGAATAAAAATCGAATAAGTAATTGGTAACCAAATGGTGTGGCGGGGACGGAAGAGTATATTCTAAGTCGATAAATCGCCTCAAATATTCCTCAGAATTGATCTGCTCACTTCCATAAACCCCTCTTACGGCATGCCCTAACTGTTCTTTATCAATGGATAAAACGAAAACTATTCCAGGCACAGAAAATAAATGTTTCACCTCCTCCAGAACTTCTACTGCGTAATTTGGTCGACACCTATCCAATTCGTCAATATAGAAAACTACAGGTTTTTCTGGATCGGCTTTATGTATAAATTTTTCAAGGGATTCTCTGAATCCTTTCAAACTGACTTTTCTTTTATTGTGTTCTTGTATCTCTTTTTCTAAAGAATCGAACCCTATTTCGGCGGCTCCTTCCAAGACTTTATTAAGTTCCTCTGAATCAATTCCTATGTATCTCTTGAGTGCCGCCTTTAGAATTCCGGGACCTATCTTTTTGGAAAGTAAAGCTCCCTTTTCCAGAACAGTTTGATAAAGTTCAAGGGACTCCGAATCCTTCAAGTCTTCAAGTTCTGAGATTAAAGCAACCAAGACATCTTTTTCAAAATCGTTTTCCCAGGCATTGTAAAATAACGTCCTATAGCCATTATTGATTAGATCTTGCCGCCACATTTTTATAAATGTGGATTTCCCTGCACCCCATTCATTATTTATGGCCAGTACAAAACCATCGGAATAGCTGCTAACGATTTGTGTTAGTACGTCTGCATACGGCTTTCTTCCCAATCTGCAGTTTTCAAAGGGATCAGTGCCCGCCTCAGAAGGAATAATTAGATCATGATGTTTCAAAGCATTAAATCTTTTTGTTTGAGTTCTCCTGTAAAGGCTTTATGAAGGATAGCCTTTTTCAATTCTTCAAGAGCCTTCAATTTACTGTCATAGTTATCATTGAGCTGTTGGAATGAATCCCGAAGGAATCCTATTTCGCGGACGATCTTTTGCTGCTCAGAAAAAGACGGTAAGGGAATTTTAGCTTTCTTGACTAAATCACCACTAATATTCTTAACTATTGCTCCTGCAGCCAATTCATTAAACTGTCTTTTCAAAAATGGGGAAGCCAAAACTTCCCAGAAATAATCTCCATTTAATTCTTCTGGAACTCTTAGAACAAACCATCCATCATGAATATATCCAGAAATTTTCATTAAGTATGGTCTACCGAATGACATGGAATTTGAAAGGATTAAATCTCCCACATCTACGAAACGGGACTTTTTTGCTCCAGCTTTTGTAATAAATTGAGCTGTTCTTGTAACATATTTATCACTTTCTCCTACATCGCCTATTTTCACCCAATGAACCCCCTCTTCCTTGGTAGTAAGAAATTTTTTAATCGGCCTTGGGGAACTTCCTCTCTCTACTTTGCAAACATCATTTAAACTCTTCTCTTCCCAACCTTCCCCTTTCTGGGAGAAAATTTCATTCAGCTTTGATTGATAAAGTTCCTTTGCATTTTCAATATTTTTCTCAATGTTAGCTTTGGCTTTATCTATGGCAGCGAAGGCTCCATCCAGAATCTGAACAATTTGCTTTTGTTCATGAATTGGTGGGATGGGAATCAAATAATCCTCATAAAAATCTTTGGGAATACGTTTATGACCTACTGCGCCAGTCATTCGTTTAGATCCAGTTTCACGAAAAGAAGGTTGATATAAAAAGTAGTACAGATATTCTCTATTTATTTCATCAGAAGGTCTGTAAACAATAAATTCACTGGATCCGAATCCAATTCCATTTTCAAGATTATTTGCAATACCTAATTTGCCATTTTCAAAACAGGGAGTAATTTTTGCAAGCAAAACATCATTTTCTCTAAAGTAAGTATAGCTACCTGCGACCTCCTTTAATTTTTTTCTTTCTGTTCCTTCACAGTATTTTTGATCAATTCCCAACATGTTCATTGGAAGAAAAGTGACTTCATCATTTTCTCCTAATCTATCCCTGGCTTCCTTTTTTGGCGGTTTAATTTTGCAAACCTCCTTCAAAGCTTTCATTTCCCATCCCACCTTCATATCAGCTCCTCGATTAATTTTAGAATGTGGTTAGTTTCCGCATCCAATTCTTTCATTTCAACAAGAATATCTTCGGGAGAGCGCAGTGGCGCTTCTTCGGGGGTATTCACATTCCTTACTGAAAGATCTAAAGTGTCTGGATCAGCATCATCAATGGAAAAATTCCAAGACTGCACCGTTTCAAGCTTTTTCTTCTGCAGTTGCACAAAATCTTCAAGATCTTTATCATTCAGTGGATTTGTTTTTCCCATATTCCTGCCGGGGTCCAGCTGGTAGTACCAGATGTTCCTGGTCGGCTCTCCCTTATCAAAGAAAAGCACCACAGTTTTCACTCCTGCCCCAAGGAAAGTACCTCCGGGCATATCCAGCACCGTATGCAGATTACATGTTTCTAACAAGTGTTTCCGTAAAGCAATGGCAGCATTGTCGGTGTTGCTTAAAACGGTGTTTTTTATTACCACCGCCGCACGCCCGCCTGCTTTCAGGCTTTTAATAAAATGCTGCAGAAAGAGAAAAGCCGTTTCTCCGGTTTTGATCGGGAAGTTTTGCTGTACCTCCTTGCGCTCCTTTCCCCCAAAGGGAGGATTGGCAAGGATCACGTTGTAGCGATCCTTCTCTTGAATATCATATAGGTTTTGAGAAAGTGTGTTTATGTGAACAATGTTGGGCGCTTCAATACCGTGCAGGATCATGTTCATTACTCCTATCACGTAGGCCAGGTTCTTCTTTTCTTTTCCGTAGAAGGTATTCTCCTGGAGCGTACGGAAGTTTTTGACATTCCGCTCCATGCGGTTGTACATATATTCATAAGCTTCACATAAGAAGCCTGCAGAACCTACAGCACCATCATAAACCGTTTCCCCTATCTGCGGGTCCACCACATTGATCATCGCTCTAATAAGTGGTCTGGGCGTATAATACTGGCCTCCGTTACGACCGGCATTACCCATATTCTTGATCTTGGTCTCGTAGAGGTGGCTCAGCTCGTGCTTATCTTCCGAAGAATGAAAAGGCAGTCCGTCTGCCAATTCAATGATCTCTCCCAGATTATATCCACTTTGGATTTTGTTCTTCAGCTCACTAAAAATTTCCCCTATTTTATATTCAATGGTCTTCGGGTTTTCTTTAGCTTTTTCTTTGAAGCCGGCCAGGTATGGGAAGAGTTCATAATCGACAAACTGCACCAGCTCCGGTCCTCTCAGAGCTGCATTTCTATCAAGATTGCCTTTGGCATCTTTAGGCATGGCCCAAGTGCCCCAGCGGTATTTCTTATCCATTATGAATTCGTACTCTTTGCCTTCCAGGGCAGCCTCATCGGCTTTGTCTTTCTCCAAATCATCCAGATATCTCAGGAAGAGCACCCAGGAAGTCTGGCCTATATAATCTAATTCACTATCGGCTCCTGAATCTTTGTACAGGATATCATCGATGTTTTTAAACGTCTGTTCGAACATGTATTTGGTAGTTATTTTTGAGCCTCTGCTCTCACTTCTGGACATCATGTACTCAGGAACACAGGCTATTTTATCTTTAGGTAGGGTACTGGTAAAAATACACAATTGTTAAAGAAAAGCAAATAGAGAAAAGGAGTAAGAAATTATATCGATGGGAGAGCCGTTGTAACCTGAGGCAAATACGGTTGCCATTACCGTTGATTGACTTTACTGCCCCTGTTGCAGAATACGGTTGTTTGCATTTGACACCTGTTGCAGAGGTTGTTATTCAGCCTCCTTTTCAATGCAATTGCATAATGTAGAGCGCTTGCAACCGTTGGTACTTAAAACGTAAAATTAATCAGTTATGGAAAATTCTGTTTTAATTGAAAAGATTACTCAGGCACAATTAGTAGATGTCATTACCAAAGCTGTACAAGATCAGTTCGAGGAACTCAAACAGGAGCTTCACAAGGTGAGAGATCAGGAAGAATTATTAACCCGAAAAGAAGCAGCAGACCTTTTAAAAATCGATAGCTCTACGCTCTGGCACTGGACCAAAAAAGGTAAACTCCCTTCTTACGGGATTGGAAATAGAGTTTATTATAAAGGAGTGAGATCTTAGATAGCTTGATTAGGTTCAAACATTAGAGCGCATTGGAGTTTTTCCTAATTTTGGAAATATTCCAAAACAAATGATACATAGATCCGAATTAAAAGAAGTACAGCAGCGAAATCAACAGCTTAAGCCAAAGATAGAGGATAGTTTAAAAGGTGTCGATTTCGATTATTTTTTCACCGGAAAGCGTATGGGCACCGGTGGTGAGATCGAGCTACATATCACATCAGTCGTTACTGACTGGGCTACCAATACCTATACCCGGAAGAGCATCTACAGAGGCCACAAAGGCCGGTGGAAAGAGTGCATAGAACAACATATTCTAAGCCACCTGAAGGATCTAAATAGTGATCTGGGTATTGTTAAGGCTATGATGAGATATTTTGAAGTTGATAGGGGGAAATTTAAGAGCTGGGAGAGGCATCATTCTCTATAATGTAATGTTTCTATTATAGCTTACCTCGGGTAATTTCAGAAGATACCAACCGCCCAGTAACGTCATCCTGATTATTAATCTGATCAGCTTGAAAATGATGTCTACTCTTTTAATCTGATGCCATTTTTTCCTGAAGATAACTGGTTTTAAACTGGTACGGTTGAAACCGCTAAAGCAGAAAATAATTGTTGATTTTCAGTACATTACATAAAAGACAGCTGTATAAACAACGGCAGCAACCGTAAATCAACTGTAAAACCAACTGGCAGTTGCAACCGGCGCAACTGGAATCTGATTTTAGCGATTGCAGATTTCACTTTACAATTTAGGGTTAAGTTCTGGAATATCTCTCATTTCCCCATTTTCTTGTTTGCCTAAAATAACTACCTCCTTAATTCCTTTATATTCATCAATGGCTAATTGAAGTTGATCCATGTTATCTCTTCGGATTTTAATACCAGATTTTTGGTTTTTATTTCTCACCTCAATGTAGTAGCCATCTCGGAGGTCTTTGGGTTTTGTAGAAGGTCGCCCCATAATATTTAATAATTTGAAATACATAGGAAATTATCAATATCTATACCAGAGTCAAGAGCGATTTTGGAAGTGTAAATTTACCTGAACGAGTTGAACACAAGTTCGGGATCATTCATTCAGGTTTGTTTTGGTTTCTATTTTTCGGCTCTTTGAACTTCTTGACTCTCACTTGAATAACGGTTCAATTCATGCAAGACGAGAAACTCATCTTCTTCAATTATTGTTGTAACCACGATACAATTTTGAAGTTGACAAGAAAAATATAGGAACTGGGAGAGGTTTTATACCTATTATTTATTACTCACCCTAGTATTTCATCTCAAATCCTGGAGCATAAATAAACTCTTTAACTTTTCTTGGATCCAGCTTTGGATTTGCTCCTTTTTCTCCTGCAACCAAGGCCCCTACCGCACAGGCATAATCTAATGCTACCTGCACAGGTTCACCTTCAAAAAGCTTGGCGAGGAGGCTTGCTAAAAAGGAATCACCGGCACCGACAGTGTCTTCTACCGTTATTTTAAATCCGCTGTTGTAGTAAAGCTTCCCATCTTTTAGTAAAACTGCCCCATGTCTGCCCTTTGTAACACAAATAGTTTTTGCAGTAGATCTTTCGGCAATAAACCGTAGATTTTGTTCTAAGGAGTGGTATGGAGAGCCAAGAATTTCTGCAATTTCAAATAGTTCGTCATCATTGAATTTGATAAAATCGGCTTTATTGATGAGATCACATAAAAGTTCTCTGGTATAGTGTGGAGGCCTAAGATTAAAATCCAGGATCTTATATTGTGCTATTGGGAGCAATTCAAAAAGGCTGTTTCTGCTTACCTCATCCCGGCAAACCAGGCTTCCGAAGATAAATATATCGGCCTCCTCGACGGCCTTCTGATTCTCCTGCGTTACCTGGATCTTATCCCAGGCAGCCGGATGTGCAATCTCGTAGGTGGCCGATCCGCTTTTGGAAAGGTTCACATTCACCACCCCGGTCGGGTATTGAGGATCTTTGAAGACATTGGAAGTCTCCACTCCCTGCTCTTTCAAAAAAGCGATTATTTGTTCTCCTTTTTGATCGGTCCCTATTTTACTTATTATTTTGGAATTTACTCCCAGGCTGCTCAGCCGGGCAGCAACATTTAATGGAGCACCGCCAATTCTCTCCTCATCGGGAAAGACATCATATAGTATTTCACCGAAACAGACTGCTTTAATTTTAGTCATATTTGAGCTTGTTAATTTTGATCTTTAAATTCTATTTATTCAGTATCGGATTGATGTAGAGGGATTGTACAAATTCCGCTTCAGAATTAGAGAAAATTTGAAGATCAGTAAAAGGAGTATTTGGAAATATTAGAAAGGTGATTACACGTTCTCCACCATTTACAAAAACCTCCACTGAAGATTTATCTACCCAGATTTCTAATTCTAATTCATTGTTCTCCGGCAGTATATATGGCGCGACTAATTTATTATTATTCAAATTTTTAAAGTGATAACCAGCATCACTTCTGTTTACTACAAATTCTGAAGAAGTTTTGTCATACTGCAGTGATACTCCGCTCGTTTCATTGCCCCAGAAGAGTTCTATAGAATTTTCTTTGGACAAATCTAATGTTGTAGTGATTTGAAAGGTCCCGGATTTTAGAACTGCATCATTTTTTATATCTACACCGTAAGGACTAAACTGAACGTTATTAGAAGCTAAAACAGTACTCATCTCATTAGCAGGTTTACTTAGTAGCAGATCACCATCGTTAGATAATTCAAGAGTTCGTGGCAATGTCATTGCACTTCTCCAAGCTGTTGTAGGAACATCCTGCGCATACGCCCAATTGCTCATCCATCCAATAAATAAATTTCTGCCATCCGGTTCATTACTCCAGGTCACGCCAGCGTAATTATCGGTCCCAAAATCAAGCCATTTGGTTTCAGTCTGACTTGTCTCAAAAGTTTCCCCATCAAAAGAACCAAGAAAATATTGAGTTCCTGAACCTCCATTAGGTGCTCCTGGATTAATGCTAACCAGCAGGGCCCACCGCTCTTCTCCGTTTTCATTTTTTACAGTAAAAAGATCCGGACATTCCCAAACTCCTCCATGTGCTCCAAGACCATGACCAAAACTTTGTAGGTACTCCCACTCCTTGAGATTAGGGGAGGAATAAAAAAGAATTTCCTGTCCTGCGGCGACAACCATTACCCACTGTTGTGTTTTCTCATGCCAAATTACTTTTGGATCCCTAAAATCGGTTTTATCTTCATTAACTAAAACAGGATTCCCCTCATACTTTTGCCAGCTACGTCCCCTATCATTGCTATATGCCAGGCTCTGGTATTGTTCATTTGTCTCCGGATTATGATGTGTAAATATTGCCACCAGCACATCTTCATCTCCCGTTTTGAAACCGGCAGTGTTTTGTTTATCTACAACTGCACTGCCGGAAAATATGTTACCTAAATCATCAGGATATAGGGCCACCGGAAGCTCCTCCCAGTTTACAAGGTCCTCACTAATTGCATGCCCCCAGTGCATAGGTCCCCAAACATTGTCATCTGGATTGTATTGAAAAAACAAATGATATTCACCCTTGTAATACACCATTCCGTTTGGGTCATTCATCCAATTTTTTGCTGGTGTGAAATGGTAAGTAGGTCTAAAATTATTATCTCCCACTGTAATAACTGAAGACTCATTTTCTTCATCTTCCTTAGTACAGCCCATTAGAATTAATGAAAGCACAATAAGTAAATATTTATTTTTTCCGAACATATCCTTCTTTTGATTTATTGCACTTTTAAATAATTCAGCGCATTTTTAGTAATAGCTTCAATGTTTTCCTGAAAATTGTTTTCTCCATTATTTTGATTCCACTCGAAGGATCCGAGGCCAATCCCGATTGCAGTACCATCAAATTCCTCATTTGGTAAGGTTTCAAAAATTCCCATCATAAAATAATCTACAATACCATCCCAGGTGCCAAGAATATTTATTTGATTTTCTTCACTTATTGTTGTGTAGGCAGCCTCATCAGCATTCCCATAACCATAGTAAGCCGGAAGCTCTACAAATACATAATTATGATCTTCCTTCCATCCCGAGCCAATTAAAGGGATTATTTTGCGACCATCAACATTATTGAAATTCAATCCTTCAAACATGGGATGTGAACTTTTATCGTGAGCACGCCCTATATTAACATTAACTCCCCAAGTATCCGGATTTTCAAATCCTCCTCCGGCACCTATAGCTGTTGCAAAACTGGGAGTCATACGACCGATGGTCCAGAGATATTGTACTGCATGGGTATTCAAGAGTAGAGCACCTCCTTTTCTATGGAATTCTGCAATAGCAGAAACAACTTTCTCACTCGTAGCTTCAGCGGGAAGTGCTGGATTATTCGTGTCATTATCATAATGCCACCAGAGCACCCTAAACTCACTCAGGTCAAGCCCTTCTTCAATTTCTGAAAATTGAACATATTCAGCATCTGGATAATTTTCAAACAACCATTCGGCAGAAGCCGCCATGTCATCATCACCAATGGATGCTACATCTGGAGCAGTACCTAAATATCCTATTTTAGTTGCCCCAACAGTGAAGTTTAAATATTTTGAAGGCGATAGATTTCCCTCAGCATCTATTGCATTTATCTTAAATACGAATGACTGATATTCATCATTTTCAAAGGTATAAGAAGTGGCATCTGCCGGAAGGGCTATTACTTCCGAATCGATTTTCAAACGAATACCTGATATGCTTTCTTCAGGTAAGGTCCAACTTAAGTTTACATTCGTTCCGTCCTGGACTCCTCTGAAGTTGGTTACCGCCTGAGGTCCTTCTCGCTGTAGGTTCACTGTCTGTCCTAAGGAGTAGTTACCTTCATCATCATAAAGCTTTACGGTAAAGAAGTAATCTGTATTCACATCTATAATTCCATACTCAAAAGTGGTGACAGGTGCGTTAAGGGTTTCTACCCCATTATTGAAATTAATCCTTGTACTAAGGTTTCCCTCGTAAGAAGGATTTTCCCAAGTAACAACAGCAGTATCTCCCTTCAGTTCTACCTGTAGGTTATCCACGGAAGCTATCACCGGGGCCGCTGTAGGTTCGATGTCTCGGTCATAGGAACATGAAACAAAAGTCCCCAAAAAAGCAACCATTAAGGCAAAGCCCTTTAAATTGTTAAAATTGATCATAATTACTGTTTTTTAATAGCCTGTATTTTGTACATATACATCCTGACTAAAGTTAATCTGAGCCTGTGGAATGGGTAAATATTCTTCCCGACCTTCATCAAAAGAAGCACCCTCGTAGTAATTGATTTCCTCCGCTTCTTCATCGTAATATTTGTTAAGAGTTTCTCCTGCAATACCCCATCTTACAAGATCAAAGAAACGATTTCCCTCCATTGCAAGTTCTAATCTGCGTTCCCAGCGCAATGCCTCACGGGCTACATCTTGGGTCCAGTTGATGTTTTCACCGTCTATATAAGGACTTACTCCTGCATTATCGGCGTAAGAAGAAATTAAAGTAGTACTTTGATCTGCTCTTTCCCGTACTTCATTTATTAACGGAAGAGCTTCATTATGTCGCCCAAGTTCAATCAAAGCCTCCGCCCTCATCAAAAGCACATCTGCATAGCGAATCTCAATTCTATTTTTGGAATTTCCATAGAAGGGATCAATGTTGACAAGATATTCTGAATCTGCAGTTACATTCTCCTTTAAAGAAGCAGTATATCCATAGGTGCTGGGAGATCTCACCCAGTTTTCCTGATAAATATACTCTTCATCATATTTCCAGGGAAGACCCGGAATTGCTACAGTATGATATAATCTCGGATCTACCTCATAACTTCCTATATTACCCAAATCAATATTTGACTCGTTGTAATTTGAAAAAAGAGGTAAACCATCTTCATTAACTCTATATGCATTTACAAGATTTTGACTTGGTTTGTGAAAATCACAACATCCAATTCCCTGAGGGGTTGCCAATACATCTGAAAAATTTAGTCTTCCATGGAGTGTTCCGTCATTGTCTGAAAATTGAATTGAAAAAACTGCTTCCGGCCCATTTTCGAAGCTCCCTGGTAGAAAATTATAACCGAAATCCTCTTCAAGTTGATGTCTCCCAATTACCTGAGCTGTTGCATCTAAAACTTGTTGTAATCTTTCGGGATTAACATTGACGACATTGTGATTTTCATCTTGTTGGTAAGCCTGATAGAGCCGTGTTTTCGCCAGGTACGCATATGCTGCTGTTTCATCTGCCCTTCCAACTTCTGTTTGAGAAAGTGGAAGACCTTCTGCGGCTGCTTCAAAGTCACTGGCAATGGCATTCCATAGTTCATCATTACTTAAAGCACGATTCGAAATATTCCCATACTCCTCCACAGGAATATCTTCTGTTACGTATGGAACATATTTGTACATGATCTTCAACATGAAATAAAAGTGTCCTCTTAAAAATCTCATTTCTGCGATCCTGGTATCCTTCTTAGGAAAATCAGCTTCGTCGATTTTATTTAAGGCAGCCAATGCTTTGTTTACTCTCGAAATAGCAATAAAACTGTTATACCAGAAAGCATCAAACTCACCAAAATCTGCTCTTATATTCTCTGACACTTCTAAAAAATGAAAAACCTGAATATCATTTGTGCCACTACCTCCCTTGTAAGCATCATCAGACCGTACGTTTCCATAGGGCCAAAGACTAAATGGAATGTCGTAATGGTCATTACCCAATGCAGCATAAGCTGCCGTCACAAATCCATCCACGTTTTCAGGTGTTGCTAACTGTTCTTCAGATAATACCGCATAAGGATCTTCCTCCAGAAAATCTGAACAAGCAGCGGTTAATGTTAAAAGAACTATGCCGAATAAATATGTTGTTTTCTTCATAATAAAGAATTAAAAATTATTAGAGTGATAAGTTCAATCCAAGAGTTACCGTAAGTGGTTGAGGATAACCCCACCCTGCATTTTCAGGATCTACTCCAGTAAAATCCGAAGAAGTTATCATTAGTAGATTTTGACCGCTTAGGTATAATCTTGCATTCGTGAAATTCATCCTTTCGAGAAGCTCTTCCGAAAGACTATAACCAACTTGTAGATTTCTCAATTTTAGATATCGCCCATTCTCCACATAATAAGTTGAAAAGCGAGATTCTGCGTTCTTGTCAATGGTGGTTAGAGCCGGTATGGTTGAGTTAACATTTTCGGGAGTCCAGGCATTTAAAAGCCGGGTACCTTTGTTCGATCCGACATCATCCACACTCCAGAAATCTGTTTGGAATTTGCGACTATTAACTACATCTACATTTCCAACTCCCTGCCAGAAAGAGGTAAAATCAAAGTTTTTATATCCCAGAGTTATGTTAAAGCCATAACTAAAATCTGGATGCGGTATCCCGATCCAAGTACGATCATCGTCGGTAATTACTCCATCGCCATCCAAATCTCTATAACGGATTCGGCCAAGGCCTTTACCTTGTTGTTCAGCAGCATTTAATACTTCTTCTTCGGTCGTGAATAATCCGTCTGCAACATAACCATACATGGAATTTATAGGCCTCCCAAGAATATTATCCTCACCTCCATCTCCACCATAACTGTTCTGCACCTCTTCCGGCAAATAAGTTATTTCATTTCGATTAGTGGAAATGTTGGCTGAAATCTCATAGCTAAAATTTCCTTCAGTTTCATCACGGTATGTCAGCGCGAACTCCCAACCTTCATTTTCCATGGAAGCTCCATTGACCCATCTGTTTCCTCCTTCACCTATTGTTCCCAGGTATGGTGGTAATATTAGAATGTCTTCAGTTTCCTTAAAGTAATAGTCAAGATTTCCAAATAACTTATATCCGAAGAACCCAAAATCAAGCCCGATATTGGTTTGAGTAGTAGTTTCCCATTTCAGGTCATCATTCCCAATCTGTATTCCTCTAAACCCTGAAGGCAATAAACCAGATCCACTTCCCGAAAGATCATACGCTGTTCCATATGAGGTTCCCCAGGTAGGATCACCTCCAGCATAATCTGATACGTATAAAGAATATATAGCATTGTTAGCAATTTCCTGATTTCCAGTTTGACCCCATCCCAGCCGAAGTTTGAGATCCGAAAAGAATGAATAATTATTCTGTATGAAATCTTCCTCACTTATACGCCATCCAGCAGAAAAGGCTGGAAAAGTTCCAAAGCGATTATTTTCTCCAAATCTTGATGAACCATCTCGTCGTATGGTAGCTGAAATTAAATATTTTCGATCGAAAGTATAATCCAGTTTCCCAAAGAAAGACAGCAAGCTATAGGAAGTAGCTGAACCTCCGTTATAAGCTTCCCCACTTCCTGCATCAGGATACATGTATTCCGGTGTTTCTAATATAAACCCTTCCCTTCTTAAAGTGATATTCTTAAAATCATCTCTAAACATTTCCGTACCAGCCAACAGAGTCAAGTCATGATTTTCAGTATTAATTTCGTAGGTAGCTGTGTTAGTCCACGTCCATTTCAAGCTTTTCCAGTCCTCAATATTTACAGCTGTCTCATTGTTTTGCAGATAACCTGATCTGTAACTTCTTTGGAGAGAACGGCGATAAAAATTGCTGTAGTCGATTCCAAAATTT
>Ga0098069_100412_pt1 | contig 19803 bp, 16 predicted proteins | sample 27_taG_FD_92584 | JGI IMG/M metagenome (GOLD analysis project Ga0098069, IMG submission 92584) | Marine viral communities from Cariaco Basin, Caribbean Sea - 27_WHOI_OMZ | ecosystem: Environmental > Aquatic > Marine > Oceanic | place: Caribbean Sea: Cariaco Basin | collected 2014-11-09 | reverse complement strand
CAGCGCCGCGCCTCGCGCCGCCGCGCGGTGACGCAGATCGTCCTGCGGTGCCTCGACATTCTCGCAGTCGATCCAGCGCACCGCATGGCGCGTGCCAACGGCCATGGCCGGGCCTGCCCAGTTGCGCGTATCGGCCAAGCCTTCGACCACCATGGCCTGCAGGTCTCCGCCTGCGCGCAGATTGCCCGGAACTGCCGGGAGGAAACGATACAGTACGCTGTCGCCGCGATCCTCGGTCAGATAGACGATACCGGTCACGGGATCCACGCAAGCCGCCTCGTGGTTGAACCGGCCCATTGCGGTGAGCGGCACCGGCTCGACAAGCCCGGTTGCCGAAGCGGGAACTTCGAACACCCAGCCATGACTTTGCGCGAGGCCCTCGCCGGGTCCCACGGGGGCTTCCTCGCAGGTCAGCCAGCTTCCCCATGGCGTGATCCCGCCAGAACAATTGCGGATGGTCCCCGCTAGTGTCCGAAACTCGCGTTTAACTTCCAGCGTATGCGCATCGAGCACGATATTGGTCGTGCCCCCCGGCACGATCGCTCCTTCATAGGTGCCGTAACCTGCGGCCGGCGTGCCGCCCGCTTCGTCGCTCGGTACGAGCTCGTGATTGCGGATGAGCACCAGCTCGTCGCGCCCCAAGGGCAGGCAGCCCATGCCATCGGCCTTGTCGGGCACGGTCCCGCCGTCGTCCATCGGCGTGCCGAGCTGCGACAGCAGGCGGTAGGAAAAGCCGCGCGGCAGGTCGAGCATCCCTGCGGGATCGGGGATCAGCGGGCCATAGTCGGTAAAACCGCTTCCCGAAGCGGCCAACGCAGATGCCTGTCTCGTGCAGCCGTTCAGCAGCAGTCCCGCAAAGGCTGTGCCCGTTGCGCCGAGAAAGTTTCGTCGGTCGATATGCATGGTATCTCGGTCCTCGATCCTGCTCTTGCTCGGGCGCGATTTTGCTGCGCGGCCAATTTTTTCCGCATCTCGCTCACTCTGCGCCGGTGACGCAGGCGAGGCAACCGGGTCTAACTGTCGAAGATGACACATTGACTGCGCTCCGCCGCAAGGCGACAGATCGGTCGAACCGCGAGCGAGAGGATTGACGAGATGGCGATAGGCAGGCTGGCGACGGGGATCGCATTGCTGGCAATACCGATGGGCAGCGTCTTGGCACAGCAAGCCGAACCCGCGCCGCATGACGCACCGGCCCGAAGTGTCGAAAACCAGCGCGCGGCGCCCATGACGGGTGCGGCAATGGGCAGCGACCGCACCGGGCCCGAACGCCGTTTCACCGGCGCCGATCTGTTCGACATCGCGATTGCGGCCGACCCGCAGATCAGCCCTGATGGCCGCCATATCGCCTATGTTCGCCGGACGAACGACATCATGTCCGACCGCGCCGTCAGCTCGATCTGGTTGATCGACACCCGCACCGGACGCGAAACGCCGCTCGCCGGGCGCAATGGCGATGCCTTCAGCCCGCGCTGGTCGCCCAGCGGCGACCGTCTTGCCTATGCGTCGACCGAAGCGGGCGGGGCGCAGCTGTGGGTGCAATGGCTGGATGGCGGCGAGGCCATACGCCTGACCGGCCTGCCGACGGGCCCGTCGAGCATCGCCTGGGCCCCCGACGGCCGTTCGATTGCCTACACTATGAAGGTCAAGGACGAGGGGCCCAAGCTGGGATCGGCGCCGGCGAACAAGCCGGAAGGCGCCGACTGGGCCGAACCGCTCGAGATCCGCAACCTGCTGACCTATCGCGCCGACGGGCAGGGGTATGTCGAGCCCGGTTTCCAGAAGATATTCCTCGTTCCGGCAACCGGGGGTGCGCCGCGGCAGCTGACCTACGGGCGGTATCACGACGGCGGCCCGCTCAGCTGGTCGCCCGATGGATCGACGATCTATTTCGGTGCCAACCGGCGCGCGGACTGGGAAGAGGATCCCGTCGAGGGCGAGATCTACGCGCTCGATGTGGCGAGTGGCAGCGTGACCCAGCTGACCGATCGGGACGGCCCCGATCATAGCCCGGTTGCATCGCCCGATGGCCGGCTGGTGGCCTATCTCGGCTTCAACGATGCCCTGCGCGCCTATGAGGATGACGACCTCTATGTCATGGACCGCAGTGGCGGAAGCGTCCGCAATTTGACCGCCGAATGGGGATACAGCCCTGCAGGTATCCGATGGGATGCCGACGGCCGCGCGATCTACGCGCAATATGATATCAGCGGGGAAACCCGCGTCGCGCGTATCGGTCTCGATAGCTCGGTGCGCGATGTGGTCGAGGGCGTCTCGGGCGGGGGGCTCGATCGTCCCTATACCGGTGGCAGCTTTTCGGTTTCGGACAACGACGCGATTGCCTTTACGGCGGGAACGGCCACGCGCCCGGCGGAAGTCGGCCTGCAACGCGGCGGCGAACCTCGGATACTGACCGATCTCAACCGCTCGCTTCGCGCGGTGAAAACGCTGGGCGAAGTGCGCCGGATCGCGGTGCCGTCGAGCCATGACGGGCTCGAGATCGAGGGGTGGCTGACCTTGCCGCCGGGCTATGCCGAAGGCCAGCGTGTGCCGCTGATACTCGAAATCCATGGCGGACCCTTCGCCGCCTACGGCCCGCATTTCTCGACCGACAACCAGCTTTATGCCGCTGCCGGCTATGCTGTTCTGTCGGCCAATCCGCGCGGTTCGACCAGCTATGGGGAAGACTTCGCCAACGAGATCGACAAGGCCTATCCGGGCAATGACTATTTCGATCTCATGTCGATCGTCGACCGTGCGATCGCGCTGGGGATTGCCGATCCCGACCAGTTGTTCGTTACCGGAGGATCGGGCGGCGGCGTGCTGACCAGCTGGATCGTCGGCAAGACCGACCGGTTCAAGGCTGCCGCCACGCAGAAGCCCGTGATCAACTGGACCACGCAGGCGTTGACCGCCGACGGTCCCGCGTTTTTCGGCCGTTACTGGATCGGCGCACAGCCCTGGGAAGACCCCGAGACCTACTGGCGTCTGTCGCCGCTTTCGCTCGTTGGCGAAGTGGAAACGCCCACGCTGGTGGTGGTCGGCAGCGAGGACTACCGCACGCCGGTCAGCGAATCCGAGCAGTATTACACCGCATTGCGGCTGCGCGGCGTGCCTACCGCTCTGGTCAAGGTGCCCGGCGCCAGCCACGGCAGCATTGCGGCAAGGCCGTCGCAATCGGCCGCCAAGGCTGCGGCGATCCTCGCCTGGTTCGACCGCTACCGTTCCGGCTGGACCCGGACCGCGTCACCGGGCGAATAAGGCGGGGCAGGCCGGTCTGGTGCCCGAGGTGAGCGCGTGTCTCACCTCGGGCACCGGTTTGCGCGCCTAGAACCAGGCGCGCAAACCAAGCGCTATTTTCAGGCCATCGGGGTCTTCCCCCGCAAGGCGCGCGATGTCGGCGGTTTCGCCCGTTTTCGCTTCATATTCGAGACCGATGTAGGGCGCGAATTCGGGAACGATCTCGTAGCGTAGCCTGAGCCCGGGTTCGATCTTGGTGATCCCTGCGCCGATCTCGCGTGCAGGAATGTCCTGCGCGGCGAACTCGGCCTCGATGCGGGGCTGAAGAATGAGCCGCTGCGTGATTTTCTGGTCGTATTCGGCCTCGATCCGCGCAGTCAGCTTGCCCCGGTCGGACAGGAACAGCGCTCCGTCGACATGGAACATGTAGGGCGCAAGACCCGCCACGCCGACCACCAGATGCGTGCGCGCCTCGGGTTCGGGATCGAAGCGGACGCCCGCTTGCAGATCGAAGAAGGGGCCGATAGCGCGGCTGTAGAGCGCCTGGATCTCCGCATCCTCCAGCGCGCCGCCGATCTCGCCTTCGCCTTCGGTCTTGACACGAAGCGATTGATGTCGCCGCCATACCAGGCCTGGGCATCCCAGACATAGCCGTCCTCCGCGCCATCGGTCGCAAGCCGGGCTTCGAGCCGTTCGACGAAGATTTTGCCCGTGACCATGCCGCCGTTCTCGCGCGCGAGCTGGCGGCGGGCGGGCGCCATGGCCGCGCTGCCCCAGATCGCGTCGGCGGCATGCTGCGGCCCTTCGAGCGCACGCCGAGGCAAGGCATCTTCGGGCGCCGCGCCGGCAGCCGACTTTTCCGCCATGCCCCGGTGCGCGCCATGATCCATCCCCGCCATCGGGTCGACCATGGTCTCCGCCGGCGGGTCGCCTTCTTTCGGTGGACACTGTTCGGGCGGCAGGTGTCCCATCGCGCAGTGGTCCATTTGCGGCTGCGTCCCGGCGTTTTTCCCGTGCTCCGCATGGTCCTGCGCGGCGAGCGGCGCGGCCATCAGCATGGCCCCGGCTAGCAGTGCGGCGCGCCTCATGCTTCCGCTCCTTCGGGGAACGGCCGCACGGTCACCACCTGCATCATGCCCGCATGCATGTGGTAGAGAAGGTGGCAGTGAAAGGCCCAGTCGCCCGGTTCGTTGGCGGTGAGGTCGAACGTGGCGGTTCCGCCGGGTTGCACCACAACGGTATGCTTGAGCGGCTGGTGCATGTGGTCAGCACCGTTGACGAGTTCAAAAAAGTGCCCGTGCAAGTGGATCGGGTGCGCCATCATCGTCTGGTTGACCAGCTTCACGCGAACCCGTTCATCATAGCCGAACCGGATCGGATCGTCGGTCACCGCGGTGAACTTCCGACCGTCGAACGACCACATGTAGCGTTCCATATTGCCGGTAAGATGGATTTCCATTTCGCGGTCGATTTCGCGGTGGGGGTTCATCCGGCGGGCCCTGAGATCGGTGTAGCGCAGCACGCGGTGGCTGACTGTATCCAGCCCGAGCCCGGGGAAGTCCATCCGGTCCATCGGCATGGGGGCGACCATGTCCACGCCGGGCCCCGCTTCGACATCGGCGGGCAGCGCCGATGTGTCGCGCATCGAATGGTCCATGCCCTCCATGCTCGCCATTCCGCTTCCGGAATGCGCGGAATGGTCCATCATCCCCATGTCCGCCATGGTCAGTGTGGGGATCTGGCGCAGGGGGGGCGGGGTGGCGATATGCCCCATGTGACTGGTCAGGCTGGCGATGCCCATACCGCTGCGGTCCATGGCCTCGGCAACGATGGCATGGCTGCTGGCGGGCGGACTGACGATGACGTCGTATGTCTCGGCCACACCGATCTGGAATTCATCGACTTCGACTTCGTCCACGTCCTGGCCGTCGGCCTGGATCACCGTCATCGGAACGCCGGGAATACGCAGATTGAAGAAGGTCATGGCCGACCCGTTGATGACCCGCAGACGCACGCGCTCGCCCGGAACGAACGCGAACTGCAGATCGTCCTGCGGGCCGTGGCCGTTGACGAGGAAGGTATAGGTGCTGCCCGTCACGTCGGAGATATCGCGCGGGTTCATCCGCATCTTGCCCCACATGCGGCGCATGGCGCCGGGCATGGTGCCTTCGCTTGCGGTCAGCATGTCGCGCTGGAAATAGTGTTCGCCGACCTTCAGCTTGCGCATGATGTCATGCGGATGGAGCGGCGTGAATTCGCTGAGCAGCACTACGTAATCGCGGTCGTAGCGCGGATCGGGGTCGGCACTTTCGACGATGATCGGACCATAGTGACCAGCCTGTTCCTGCAATCCCGAGTGCGAATGCCACCAATAGGTGCCGCTCTGGCGGATCGGGAAGTCGTAGGTGAACCGTTCGCCGGGACGGATACCGGGAAAGCTCACCCCCGGAACGCCGTCGAACTGGAACGGGACGAGCAGGCCGTGCCAGTGAATCGAGCTGTCCTCCGCGAGCGTGTTGGTGACGTGAAGCCGCGCTCGCTGGCCTTCGCGCAACCGCACCAGCGGGCCGGGGATCGTTCCGTTTACCGCCACGGCATGTCCCGAGCGGTTGCCGGTGGCGAAATGGTGATTGCCGATGGCAAGCTCGATATCCTTCCCGGAAACCTCGCCGAACCCTTTTCTGGCGTGCGAAAGCGACTGTCCTGTCGCCCAGGCAGGCATGGGCAGCGCGCTGGCGGCGGCAAGCGCGGCGGTGCTCTTGATGAGGTGGCGGCGGGAAAGAGTGGACATGCGAAACTGCTTCCAATTGAACCTGCGGTCGAACCGATATATACCCCCATAGGGTATTTTGACAGGACGATGGAATGGCCGAAGCGAAAAAGGCAGGGATCAACCGGCTCAACCGCATTGCGGGTCAGGTTCGCGGCGTCGCCCAGATGGTCGAGGACGATCGCTATTGCATCGACATCCTGCACCAGATCCAGGCGATCAAGTCTGCGCTGGCAAAGGTGGAAACGCAGGTCCTGAAGGATCACGCCGCCTGCTGCGTCGCCGAGGCCATCGCCAGCGGCAATGCCGACGACCAGCGCGAAAAGTTCGAGGAACTGGTGACGCTGTTCGAAAAGGCGAAACGGTGAGCGCGGTTCGAAACCAAGGAGAACACACATGATTTCATCGCTCGGATCGGCGCTTTCTCGCCGGACGCTGGCGGGTTCGCTCGCTCTGGGGGCGGCATTGACCGCCTGCGCTGCCCAGGCGGCCGGCCTGACCATGTACCGCGATGCCAATTGCGGCTGCTGCCTCGCCTGGGCCGGGCATGTAGAGCGCGGCGGGGTTCACGATGTCGAGGCGGTCAGTCATCCCGATATGGCAGCGGTGAAAGCCGCACACGGCGTGCCCGCGGATCTGCTTTCGTGCCATACCGCTGTCGTCGATGGCTATGTGATCGAAGGGCACGTGCCCGTCGCCGATATCGAACGCCTGCTGGCGGAACGCCCCGAGGGCGTTGCCGGGCTCGCGGTCGCAGGCATGCCCGTCGGATCGCCGGGTATGGAACATGGCGATCACCGGCAGGCCTACCAGGTCATCGCTTTCGGGCCTGATGGCCGCAAGGTCTGGTCCAGCTATCCGGGCGGCGCCTCGTGAGCACGAAGACCGCGACAGTCTACCGGATGGTGATGCCGGACCATCTGTGCCCCTATGGCCTGAAGACGGTCGACCTGCTGAAGCGCGAGGGCTTCGCTGTCGAGGATCACCATCTCGAGACGCGCGCCCAAACCGATGCCTTCAAGACCGAGCACGATGTCGCGACCACGCCGCAGACCTTTATCGATGGGCAGCGGATCGGCGGCTACGACGACCTGCGCGAATATCTGGGCAAGTCCCGCAGCCAGCCCGAAGAGGGCGAGACAAGCTACCAGCCGGTTCTCGCCATATTCGGCGTCGCTTTTATGCTCGCCTTGGCGATCAGCTGGTATGTCTTCGAAACGGTTTTCACCGCGCAGGCGGCGGAATGGTTCGTCAGCCTTTCGATGGCGCTGCTCGCCATCCAGAAGCTACAGGATCTGCGCAGCTTTTCGACCATGTTCCTGAATTACGACCTGCTTGCACGCCGGTGGGTCCGCTACGGATATATCTATCCGTTTGGAGAAGCACTCGCAGGTGTTCTGATGGTGGCGCATGTGTTGCCGATCATCTCGGTCCCCGTGGCGCTCTTCATCGGTACCGTCGGCGCGGTGAGCGTGTTCAAGGCGGTTTATGTCGACAAGCGCGAGCTCAAATGCGCCTGCGTGGGCGGCAACAGCAATGTCCCGCTTGGGTTCGTTTCGCTGACCGAGAACCTGTTCATGATCGGCATGGGCCTGTGGATGGGAGCCAAGGCGCTGGGTCTTGTCGCAGTGTAATCGCCAGGCGATCAGGCTCAGTTATTGCCCAGCCCAACTCGGGGCACTGCCGCCCAGGACGTGTCGTTCCGGAAGTAGCGGCCGAAGCCAGCCAGGCGGTATAAGATGTTGATCTGGCGGTAGCCGAAATTTTCGATGACCGCCGCGGCGCCCAGCCGTAGCAGATCCTTCGCGCTCGGCGTCCGCCGCAGCTGTTGTTCCTCGAGCGCCAGCGTCCCAAGGCTGAGTACGCAGCCGAAAACGACCGATACGAAGAAAAAGGCCACGGCCATCATCGGATCGAGCAGGCCGAGCAGCGCAGCGGCGGGCAGGACGAGATAGCCGAGCAATTCGGCCGGCGGACCGAGAACGTCTTCGAGTACGATTTGCGGCATGGCAAGCAGGCCGATGCGGCCATAGCGCGGGTTGAGGATCATCCCGCGATGGCGCTGCAGTGTTTCCAACGCGCCCTGCTGCCAGCGGGCTCGCTGGTTGTCGAGGCCGTCGAGTTCAGCGGGTGCTTCGGTCCAGCAGACGATATCGGGCACGAAGTCGATCCGGTAGTCGCGCTTCTGGTCGCGCAGGTGGCGGTGCATGCGGACCACCAGCTCGAGGTCCTCGCCCACGGTATCGTGATAATACCCCCCCATTTCGACGAGCGTGGACCGGCGGAATACGCCGAACGCGCCCGAGATGAGCATCAGCGTGTTCATATGCGCATTGGCGACGCGGTTCATCAGAAAGGCGCGCAGATATTCCACTACCTGGAAGCGGGGGACCATGGTGTCGGCAATGCCGATCTTCTGCAGCGAACCGCCGCGAATGGTGCAGCCATTGGCTATGCGGATGGCCCCGCCGACCGCGACCAGCCTCCCGTCGTCATACATGAAGGGCTCGGCTGCGCGCAGCAGCCCGTCGGGTTCGATGATCGAATCGGCATCGATGATGCACACCAGCGGTGTGCGCGCAAAGCCGAGCCCGGCGTTTGCGGCATCGGCCCTGCGGCCGTTCTCCTTGTCCACCACGAGCAGGTTCGGGTAGCGCCGCGAATGGAAGGTCCGGTAGACTTCGGTTACCTGCAGCGCGGCGATTTGCGTGCGCTCGGTCTCCTCCATTTCGAACGCTTCAATCAGCACGTCCAGTGTGGAGTCCTTTGACCCGTCGTTGACAATGATAATTTCGTGTTCGGGATATTCGAGCGCGAGCAGCGCCCTTGTGCTCTGCACGATCGACAATTCTTCGTTGAATGCAGGCGCGATGACGGTGATCGGCAGCGCGAGATCGGCATAGCGGTGCCACAGGTCGCGGGCGCCTTCGCTCGGCCGGACCCGGGTCACGAAGACCCATGCCGCGACCAACAACTGGATGAGGCTGATCCCGTTGCGCAGTGCGACGATGATGAAGCATGCGAAGGCGACCCACATGATGCCGTTCGCGGCCAGGATCTGAAACTGTTCCCAACTCATCGGGCACCGTCCCTGGGCAGGGCCGCGTTCTGTTCGGGCGCGAGCCTGTCGAAGGCCTGTTCGACGCGCAAGCGGATCCAGAGTTCTTCATCGCTCCGCATTGTCGTCAGATCGGGTAGGGCACTGCGCAGGCCAAGCGAGACGCTCGCCGCGATCGCCTGCAGGCGGACCGACGTGATCGGATCGTTCAGCGCGGGCAGGATCCAGCGTTCGGCCGCCGGATGGCCGAGCTTGGCGGAGGCGCGCAGCGCTGCGCGGCGAATTTCGGGGTCGGGATCTGCTGCGGCACGCTCGAGCAGGTCGATGGTCCCCATGTCGCCCGACCAGCCAAGCGCGTCGATGATCTGCGCGCGCCATTCGCTCGGCAAGTCGTCTTCGAGGAGAAGGACCATCTGCGCGGGGTAGAGCGGGGCCGTCGCGCGCAGCAGCGCGACATCGAGCCGTGTCGGTTGCCGGGAAAGCGCATTCAGGATGCGCAGGCTTTCCCGAGGCGGCGGCAGCGCGTTGTTCGCGGCAAGCGCGAATGCCGCTTCGAGCTGCACGCGGGAACTGGAATCATGCGCCATGAGCTGGCGCAGGCGGGCCACGCAGACCTCGCTCCCGAACCGCTGCAGGAAATGAATGGCGGAAATCCGTTCTGCGCGAAACATGCTGTGCGAGCGCCGCAGGGTTTCGGCCAGCACTCCGTCGAGTTCGGCAATCTGCAGCAGACGCGCCCTTTCGCCGCCCTTCAGCAGCGGCAGGATGCGGGTTACCGCTGCGAGCCTTACGCTGCGGCTCCACCTGGCGCTATCGTCCACCCTGTGCCCGGCCACCCGGTGGAGGTAATTGCGAGTTATGGCGGCATCGCGCTCATCGCGCTGCGCCTTCGAGCGTTCTGCAAGGTAGCGGCGCAGGACGAGAATGAGGAATACCACCACGATCGCCGCGGCGAGGAACGTCGTCCCGGTCACCACCTGGCCGTACCCGATCATGGGGTGCCGAACCTGTATGACAACGCCAGGGTCCCGGACAGGCGGCGATAGCTGTTCTCGCGGTCTTCGTAGCTGGTCGCGCCCGACAGGGTGAAGCGGTCGGACAGCGGAACGGCCACGCCAAGCGCACCGCTGCGCAACTGCCTGACGCCGTCGGCCTCGACATCGGGATAGCTCGCAGCGATCGCAAACAGGGCCAGACCGCTGTCGGCGCGGTAGTCGAGCCGCGCGGAACCGCCCACCCGATAGCTGTCGCCGCCTCCGAAGATATTGATCGCGCGTGCAGTCAGCGAGAAATCATCGTCCAGGGCGAACCGCAGGCCCGGCTGCAGCGCGAGGATAGTTCCCGTTTCATATTCGGCGATACGCGTATCGAGGATCGCCGTGAGGCGTTCTGAAATCCGGTCCTCGCCGCCCGCGGCTAGGCTCCAGCGTTCCTGGAAGTCTGCATCGGGAACAGTGCTGGCAGCGATATACACGAAACCGGTGCCGATCCGCCGGTCGATGCGCGCCGACAGGCGGGTGTCCTTGGTATTGCGATCCTCCTGGGCGAGGGCGAGCGTGATCGAGGAGCGTTGTGACACGTCGAACGCGACGGCCACATTCTGGCTGGTCCAGGTCTGGCTGCCGCGATTGTCGAATGCGATATCGGAAACGCTCGCTGACGCCGACAGCACGCGCAGGCGAATGCCGCCTGCATCGCGCTGGCGCTGCAGGTTCGCCTGTAGCGGGGCGAGGTCGGGATAGTCGGGCGCCCGCGCGGCGATACCGGCCACGGCCTGTTCGGCCGCGTCGTACTGCCCGTTCCAGTAAAGGATATAGGCGCGCGCCAGCGCGACATCGAGGTCGGCAGGCGCGCGCTGGGAAGCCTGCTCGACCAGCGCCAGAGCCTCGTCCAGATTGCCATCGCCCGCCTCGGTCATGGCGAGGCGGCGAAGCAGGTCGGCATCGTCGGGTGCTTCGGCAAGCAGGCTGCGCAGCAATCGCCGTGCTTCCGCAAAGTCGCTCGCGGAACGCGCAGCCTCGGCGGCTTCCACCTGTTCGCTGCGCATTTCGAGCGGTTGCTGTGCGGCGAGCGGCGCCGACATGAGGGCCGATGCGGCGACAAGGATACGGGCACCGGCCACAGGGATTACCCGAGCAGGCCTTCGATGCGGACGAGCAGTTCCTGCGGGATGAACGGTTTGGTCAGATACTCGGCCGCGCCGCCTTTCAACCCGGCGACGATATCGGCCTCGCTGTCGCGCGCGGTGAGCATTACCACCGGGATGTCGCGCACCGCTTCATCGGATTTGAGCTGGGCGAGAACCTCCGGACCGGAGAGGATCGGCATCATGGAATCGAGCACGATCAGCTGCGGCGCGCTGGACTGCACCATCGCCAATGCCTCCTCGCCGTCCTTGGCGACCGACACCGAATGGCCCGCACCCTCGAGCCGAAACTTCAGTATTTCGACAAGAATGGGGTCGTCATCGGCAATCAGTATTTCGGCCATCTATCGCTCCAGGCTCGTTCATTGGATAAGGAATGATTATTAAGGCAATTCTAAGGCATGTTTCCCGCGGCGGGCCATGCGTAGAACCTCGCAGTGCTCAGCTTTCCGCCGAAGCGCCAGCCGCGACCGTCGATATCTGCCCGCGAATGGTTTCCATCAGTTCGCGGCTGTCCCGATCGGTCCGGGATGCGAGGATCTTCCGTTCATACTCACGGCATGTTTCGCCAAGCGCTGCTTGTCCGAAATAACCGGCGACCCCGGCTATCTGGTGCAATAGGCTGGCTACCTCCTTCTTCCGATCTTCGGTAATTTCGTTTTCGCCAAGCGCTGCAGCCAGCGCATCAAGCGCAGCGGTCTTTCGTTCATCGAACATAATGCGCAAACGTGGATCGGTTTCCTCTTCGATCGCATTTTCTTCGCTGCGCGGCTCGATTACCACACGCGACGACCAGTGCGCGATTGCGGCGCACAGGTCTTTCAGGCGCAGCGGCTTGGCGAGGTGCGCCTGCATTCCGGCCGCCTTGCAACGCTGGATGTCGTCGGCATAGGCATTGGCCGTGACCGCGATAATGGGCAGGGTGTCCCCATCGAAACCCGCCGCGCGGATCGCCCTGGTTGCTTCCAGCCCGTCCATCTCGGGCATTTGCATATCCATCAGGACCAAATCGTAGGGGCTCCCGTTGCGCTTGGCGTCGAGCACGGCCTCGACCGCCTCGCGGCCATCCTGTGCAAGTTCGCATTCGTGTCCGGACTTGTCGACCATCGCCATGGTCAGTTCCTGGTTCACCGGATTGTCCTCGGCCACCAGCACACGCAGCGTCACGTCATGCCCGCAATCGCCGGACGGCGCTTCCGCAGCCTGCTGCGCCACCTGCGCAGCGCTGGCTTCGAGCGGGATCGACAGGATGAAGGCGGAACCCACGCCCGGCTCGCTCTCGGCACGCAAGTCGCCGCCCATGAGTTCGGCGAGTTCCGCACTGATCGGCAGACCAAGGCCGGTCCCGCCAAAGCGTCTCGCCGTCGTATCGTCAGCCTGGGTGAATTTCTCGAAGATGCTTTCGAGCCGGTCGGCAGCGATGCCGATGCCCGTATCGCGCACCGTAACCTCGATATTGTCTCCCGGCTCGGACGCGCGCCTGGCCACCGATGCCGCGATCGTGACTTCGCCTTCCATCGTGAATTTCAGCGCATTGCCGACAAGGTTCAGCACGATCTGGCGGAAGCGCATCTTGTCGACGAGAACCATTGGCGGAAGCGCCGGATCGATGTCGAGTTTCAGTTTCAGGTCCTGCGATTGCGCGACCGGTTCCATCAATCTCTGGCAGCTTCTCAGCGTATGCCGCAGATCGGTCGGCTCGCTGACGATGGCCATCTGCTTGGCCTCGATCTTGGCGAAATCCAGAAGGTCGTTCAGCAGGCGGAGCATGGCGTTGCCCGAATCAGCGATTATTTGGAGGCGCCGCTTCTGGGCCGGTTCCTTTTCCTCGCTCAGTGCCAGTTCGGTGAATCCGATCACACCGTTCATCGGGGTGCGGATTTCATGGCTCATATTGGCCAGAAAGCTGGTCTTGGCCTTGTCGGCCGCCCGGGCTTCTTCCAGCGTCTCGGTAAGGCGTTCGCGCATCAGGGTCTCGGGCGTACGGTCGATCATCACGCCGAACAGGGCGCTGGCTTCGCCTCCTTCGCAAGTATCGACCCGGCCGATCACCTCGACATGCCTGGTCTGGCCATCGGCGGTCAGGATACGCGCCTTGAACCTGCACGATTCGCCGCTCGCGATTGCCTGGTCGAGTGTATCCTCGACCCGCAGACGATCTTCCGGGTGGTAGAATTCGAACGCCCGGTCGAGCGGCGGTGCTTCCTCGGGCGCCAGTCCGTGCAGCCGGAACACTTCGTCAGACCAGCGAATATCCTCATTGACCAGGTCGAAGTGCCAGTGGCCGATATGTGCGGTTGCCTCGGCCATCTCGAGCATGCGGTTGCGCTCTGCCAGTTCGGCGGTCGCTTCCTCGACCTTGCGCACGACATCGCTTTCCCGGCGCAGGAATATCGTGAGCAGCAGGCCCAGCAGGATCGTGATCAGGATGCCGCTTCCCAGCACCAAGGCCGGCGCGCTCGACGAATTGCGCTGTTCGAACGGCGTCAGGCTGCTCCAGCGCAGTGAAATCGGCTGGCCTGCCAGTTCGACCGTCCGCGTCACGACAAATCTCGCCGCCGCATTCTTCGCCGTGGTCGAAAACAGCAGAGCGTCGGCGGCAGGCTCGTCGCCGTGGAAAACCTCGAGCGCGAATTGATCGCCCTGTCCGGGCGTCAGCGCCGAGACCAGCTCTTCCGCCACGACTGGGGCGTAGACCCATTTGCCGGTCGGTTCGCCGGCGCGGTCGAAAACTGGCCGCATCAGGAGGAAGCCCGCGCCCTGCTTTGCGTCCTGCACCAGCACGATCGGGCGCGTGAGCACCGGTTCCTCGGATGTCCTCGATAGCGCGATCGCGTCGCGGCGCCCTTCCTCGAACGCGAGGTTGAGGCCGAGAGCGGCGAGGTTGCTTTCCAGCGGCTCGATCCGGTTGATGACATAATGCTCGTCGCGCATCACTTCGGGATGGATTTCGAAGCGATCGCCGAACTCGCGAATGAAATTGTCGCGGAAAGCGGGCAGGTCGTCTGCGGACACAAATTCGAACGTGCCGAAGCCGCGCATGCCCGGATAGGCGCGGGTCATGTCGAGCTGGGCGACATATTCGCGCCACTCGGCCGGGGACACGCTTTCATTGACGGCGACGAACGCTGCGCCGGCTTCTAGCGCACGCTGGTATATCTGAAGGCGGTACCGCAGCGCATTGTCGGTCTCGTCGGCGATCGCCACGAAATTGGCTTCGGCCTGCCCGTATTCCCGCTCCGAGATGAACTGCCATGCGTAGAATGTCAGCAGCAGTGTCGTCACCAGGCTGATCGCCACCAGCGAGCTTGCGCCTTGCAGCGAGCGGTCGTGCCACCGCACTTCGACCGGCGAGCGATGCGACAGCAGGAGGATCGGGATGATCAGCAGCACGCCGAAGAAATCGCCGATATACCAGGTACGCCAGTTCTCCAGCACCATGTCGGGACCGATCGCGCCGGCCGCAAAAAGCATGCCCGTCCCGATCGTGGGGGCGATGAGACAGGGCAGGACGATCACCAGCAAGACCGCTATGCCCATCCGGCGCATGCGTGAAAGCTCGATACTATCGGAGAAGCGCTGGGCCAGGCGCAGGCCAACCAGTGCCTGGATGCTTGCAGCGGCGGCCACCACCGCGGCGATGGCAATGATCGGCACGGCACTGTCGAAATTGGCCCGGTCGAACCCGTTCATGACGTTGAGTGCGAAGGACCCCAGCCAGATGCCGGGCCAGATAACCGGGCCGCGCAGCAGCAGGGCACACAGCGCCACGCCTGATGCGGGCCAGATGATCGTCGCATAGCCCGGCGGCACCGCCAGTGAGAGGCCGATATAGCCCGCGACGAAATAGCAGATCGCCAGCAAGCCGATGTCACGCAGATTTCGTGGCTGGAGAACCTTGCCAAGGTTCGCAGAACCCCCGGCCTTGTGACGTTGCGACATATTGTACCTGTTGAAACGATGGGGGGCGGCGCGGCATCCGCATGGGTGACGCAAGGTTAATAACCTCGAAACCAACGTCTAGCGCCAATTGCGGAGCAACCCGCATCGCCCACCTAAAAGTCGCTATGGAAGCAATAGCTTAGATCCGGGACGAAGTAGGCTGGCGATATCGCCAATCGCCACCGCTCGATCACCCGCTCGGCCATGTTGCGGCCGCGCATCGCACACCGGCCCGGCTTATCGTCTCGAACAGGCAGAATCCTGTTCGGCCGTATGGCGAAGACGACGAAAATTGGTCGGGGAGAGAGGATTCGAACCTCCAGCCCCTGCCTGCCGAAGACACTTACCCTAGCCGCGCATAGCGGTTTTCCGTGGGTTGGCCTAATGAAAAGGGCGCATATAGTGGTGCATGTTCTTGCTCAGTTCCGCATGAAGGTTCTTTATCGAACTTTAGAGCACTGTCTTACCGCCGGCAGTGAAGGAGAATAGCATGGGGATGCACCGGATGCCGCTGCTGGGCGCGATGGCCTTAACGCTTCCCGATATGCCGAGAAAGAAGCCGAAGCCCCGCCGCTATCACTCGCCGCCTAGCCACTGGAGACGCCAATGATAGATAAATCCCTCCAGTTTAGCGATGCCTGCGGCCCGCGCTTTCGCGCTTCGCGTCGAGCCACTGCGTGTCTCGCCCTAACGGCTTCAATCGCTATCGCGGCTGCGGCACCGGAATGGACCCGCGCCAGCATGGATCTCGAATGACCGCGTGAAGGCATGGCCCCGCTTCTGCACATTGAGCGAGCCACAGGCGGGGCAAGCGTCGGAATTGCCTGTGCCAAGGTGCGGGTGGTTTTTGATGAAGGGTCGCAGCTTCTTATAGACCTTCTCGGTTAGGCGAACGTCCTGCTTGTTATACCGCTCCATCGTGCGGAGCGCCGCCTTGTCGCCTTCAAGACACCGCGTCCATAGGGGCGTGCCCTTCGTGCTTGATTTTTGTTCCCACGCCCAACTCGGACGCCACGTGGTCAAGCTTCTTGCTGTCGGGGCTGAATTTCTGCGAAACGGTCTTGTAGAGGTCGATGGACGCAACGGGCGGGGGCGGCTCCATACCGGCCTTGATGAACTGCCAGCGCATCTTCTTATCGTCGAACCTGAAGTTATTGTAGCCGCAAACTGCGCCGGCCTCGCTCCATAGGCGGTGCATGGCCTGGAGCATTGCCTCCAGCCCGTCGCCCCATTCGGAATGGAAGTGAACGGGTGCCTCACCATACCACTTGGCCGCAAAGGACATGACGCCGCCGAACTCGCGGACCTCATTTAGTCCAATGTTCTGATCGTAAAGGCCCCAGACCTCGGCAACCATTGGCCGCGTCTCAAAGTCGTAAAACAACATCTTCGGTCTGAAGGATGTCAAAACGATCCCTCCCCCCACGCCTTTTGCTAGGCTTCGGAATGTATGATAGCGACGGCCACCTTCGTGGACTTCTTTGTTCTGTAAATGTTCGGGGAAAACTCAGTCTTGCTCGTCGAGCGTCTTGAGCAGCCGCTGAAGGTCACCCTTCGACAACTGGCGCTCCCACGCCCGCAATTCCTGCTCTGCTTGGGCGGCTTCATCGGGGGCGGGATAGCGGGCAAGGTGCTGCCAACCGCGCGCCTTCAGATACCGCACCACCTCTTGGGTCGAGATTGCAAGGATGGCCGTGGCAAGCGCCCGCATATCGGCATCGGTGAGGCCCAGCATCTTGGTCGCCACAACCGCCACTAGCCCAATCATGCAAGCTGCATGAAATAGCCCAGCGCCTGCATCCGAGTCGGTATCTGCCCGTCCGACAGCAGCCGCCCGAAGTGCGCCACCGTGCCGACCACCAGCCCGAAAATCACTGCCCCGTATTCATGGAGGTGTTCCAAAATAGGCTTGATAAAACACCCCTTGTGAAGCCGTAGATAAGAGGGAAGGCAGAGAGTAGCGGATATGCGGGCCAAGCGCGGTTACCTTTGCCGGCTGCTATATCTAGCCCCATCACGGTCAGGTAAGCGCATATATGTAGGTCCACCACTCCGACAGACATCATCCAGAAGCCGGTCTGCTCGGTGATATATCCGTTCGCCCGCAGGATGTTTTCAGGCGAGAACAGGCATACAATCACGGATGCCATCACCAGCAGCATCAGCCGCCAGTAGGCCCACGCCCGCTTGCGCATCGACACCGACTGCTCAGTGGCATGCCAGCTTTCACTCAGGACCCGCACCGCGATCCTCGCCCACAGCAGGAAGGCGCCGATCCGCAGTCCGGTCAGGATACCTTCTATCACGCCCCCCCCCCCCCCCACCCGGTGCCGCCCTGCGGGCCGATGGCACGCCTTACTATCGGAGCTTTTTGCGAACCGCGCGAGTATTGAGCGCCCACGCCATAGCAGGGAAAGCCCAGAATACCGGCTTCGCGACGATCACAAGCACCAAGGCGACGAGCGCCATCATGAATGCGAACCGGCTCATTGCCGAGTCAACAGCCTTGATCGTTCGGAAAGACCGCGTAACCGCCACTATCGAAAGGGCCATGTAAAGCATAAAGCCGACTATGCCCAAACTCACCCAAGCCGATAAGGCGTTGTGGGCATACCCGCCTCCTTCGATTTGCCAATGTCCGCCATAGACTCCCATGATGGGATTTTCTGCGATTTGCGTCCGCGCGAAATACTCGAAATGGTTGCGCACATTCCATGATGCGTCTGCGCCCAAATCGAAAACCAGCAACTGCCGGGACGCGCCTAACAGACCGAGATAACTTGTGACAACCAGTGCTATTGCCAACCCCGCCAATCCGAGCATCGTCACCCGGAAGATGTTGCGTCGACTCATTGTAAGCTCTGCAATCGCGTAGGTCAGGATGAACCCGTAAAGCTCGGACCTCGCGCCGATAACGAATAGGGCCGCAATCGAAAACAGGCCCACAATCAGGCGAGCGACAATACCTGGCGGGAGGGCTATCATGGCCATGGCTACTACCATAAAGCTTCTTGCAAGCCCTTGGTAGAGCGGGGAACCCGTCTCCGTCTCCAGGGAAGTCTGGAACATGTATGCCCCAATCGTGACGTTGGTTACGGCCAGCAGCACCATTATTATCCAGCACGGCAACAGCCATTTGCGAACGCCATCCAGATCGAGAAGTGCTCCCGTCATAAAATAGACGAACATGGCCAAGATCGCAGCCACCAGTTCCTCGTGACCGGGATGGTTCGGCTGCAAACTCATGTTTATCAACAGCCACCCAACGGTATAAACCAATAGAAGGCCCGCCATGAGTGTAATGGGGTCTGATAAAACTGACAGACGATTTTTGAAAATGAATGCCAAAAAGGAGAACGCCAGGGGGACGGCGAATATCAGCGTCATCGGGCCATGCCACCCCGCCAGAAATGACGGAATGACATACATCGACACCGCGAAGTGGTAGAAATAGAAGCCCGGAAATATGGCGAGAAATGCCAATGCCGCGACCTTCGATGCATTTTTTGCTGCCATCAGCAGCGCAATAATCAGCGGTCGGATTTTTACAAGCACCCGTTATCGCGGGCGCACTAGGTCGGTTGTCGGCCCAGCATACGCCATCGGCTTCGGCAAGAGAGAACGTCATTGGAGCACTGACAGCTGATAAATCTCACCACCGGCAAAATTGGTTGCAGGCGAGAATGCTATGTCGTTGCCCGCTGTGCGTGCTACGCTGACCGGTATGCCCCTTGCTGCTGCTGTAAGGGGCGTAATCTGGATCATGGCGTTTGGAGCACCCCCCCCCATGCGTCAGGGTATAGGATGACCCGGCGCTGGGGATCGTAACGGTCTTGTTAAGCCTTTCGGCGGTGTAGCGGTTGCCGCTGCCCTCGCTGGTGCTGGCAAGGCCGCTTATGCCAATTGTGCCGATCGATATGCCTTGATTGTTCATCCATTGGTTCTGCGTGCAACCGCTTTCCCGTTGGAAGGAACCCGTAATCCCAGAGCCAGTCGAGGCGTTGACCTCGCTAGAGGTCACACGGTCCAAATAAACCCCATCACCCGGCGTGCTGCCGATCTTGTTCCCATAAACCTTGCAATTTGAAAGCGCGTAGGGGGAAGCAATCGCGACCTTGACCAGCGCACCCGCTGCGCTCGACCCGAAGTTTGTGATATTGTTGTTCGCGATTGTAATATCAGAGGTTGACGCACCTCCAATGTTTACCAAAACACCAACTGTTGTAGGATCACCGGACTTACCATTGAGTGTGTTCCCGGCGATCTTGCATCCGGCATAGCCAGCGGTATAGGCTTCACTCGTTCCGATAAAAACGCCGGTTTGCCCATAGTCCGAAAAGTCGTTGTTGAATATCTGGATATTCTAACCATTGTAGGCAGAAATACCCCCTACGGCTTCGCGGCATTTGTGGTATATGCTCGATTGTTGTCGCGAGACAGGCAAATCCAATTCGTCATATCCCCGACGCCCTTACAATCATGGAACGTGCATCCAGCCCCGACGCCATCAAAAATCTTTTCCCATGTCCGTCGTCAGAACATTTGGCACAACTCGCGGCGTAGATTAGCGGAGTGTGGGCCTCGTCTCGGTTTGATGTTTAGGCGGCGAGCTTGCGGTGTTGCAAGCGCCGATGTTCGAGTGTCTTT
>Ga0098069_100411_pt1 | contig 19821 bp, 14 predicted proteins | sample 27_taG_FD_92584 | JGI IMG/M metagenome (GOLD analysis project Ga0098069, IMG submission 92584) | Marine viral communities from Cariaco Basin, Caribbean Sea - 27_WHOI_OMZ | ecosystem: Environmental > Aquatic > Marine > Oceanic | place: Caribbean Sea: Cariaco Basin | collected 2014-11-09 | reverse complement strand
TTTTTCATTATTCAGGCTGTAGATCACCTGGGTGTTTTCCAGGATGCTTGAGGAAGTCGCATTATTAGGAAGCTGATTTATGGATTGTAAAATAATTCCAATGGCACCGTTCTGTTTACGGATCGCCTGGTAGTAGAATTCCACGCTTTCCAGGACGTTTTCAAACTTGAGTTGTTTGGCAAATTCATCAAAAAGAATGATCCCTTTTTCCGCACGGTTTTTCCAGATGGTACGCTGGATCGCTGACTTAATCAGTTTGAGCATTACCGAAAGGATTTCTTTATTGTTCCTTACTTCATCGAGTTCAAAGACAATCAGCTGCTTATCTTCGATCTTGTAAGTTTGATCTTCGCTAACTTCAAATAAGAAGCTGTATAGACCATCGCCGACATACTCCGAGAGCACATGCAAAAAGTTGGTAACATTGAAGTAGTCGGGATGGATTTTAAGGGTCTCCAGCAGCTCATCTTTTCGCTGCTCGATAAAATGATAAAAACTATCCAAGGAATGGTTTTCCTTGGTGTTTTTATAATAGAAACGGAGGATCTTTTTAATGGCTACGGATTGTGCTTTGGTAACTTTCTCATCAGCAGCAATGAGTTCTAATAGAAACACCGAAAGGTCTTCCAGTCGCTCTGGGCTAACATCATTAGGATTGGATATGTAGAAAGGATTGATCCCTAAATTCTTTCCGCTCTCGTAGCGCAATACAGTGTACTTATCAGGATAGAGTTTAGCGAACTTGGTATAAGAACCTCCAAGATCGATAATCACCAGGCGTACCCCGTTTTCAAAATATTGACGAAGGATGTTATTGGCCAGAAAGGATTTCCCTTCCCCGGTAGGGGCGAAGATGGCAAAGTTTCGCGCCTTAATGCGTTTTTTCCTCTCATCCCAAACATCTTTTATTACGGGAATATTATGTTCACGGTCATTAAAAATGATACCGGTAGGATCCGATTTATAATTGCTGTTATTGATAAAAAGGCACAAGGCATGTTTCAAATCGGTGACATAGAGATCTTCATCGGAAAAATTGGAAGAGAAGCAGCAGTAGCTGTTTAGCAGGTAATTTTTTCGTTCCTCACCCCGTGGAGCGTAAGGGGTAATATCGAGTTCCTTGAACTCAGCCTTAATTTTAGAGGCAATGCCTTCCAAATTACGAGGATCGCGATCCCAAAAGATTACATTGAAATGGCCACGGATAATCCGCGCATTATCATCGCTATTAATTTTTTCCAGGATTTCCTGGATCTTTCCTAAAATGACTTTGTTTTGAGAGCCAAAGTTGGAACTCTTGCTGAGCTCTTCTACTTTTTTATCCAGTAGCTTGCGCCATTTGTGTTTATCATCCAGGTAGAGTACCTGGTTGACTATATGGTTTTCTCTTAAATGAAGCCCCAGACCATCAATAAACCCCTGGTGAAATACAAAGTCATCAGATGTGAATTTCTCATTGGTCTTGCTTGACTGTACCCTTTCGCCAAAGCACAGCTCGCTATTGATAGCCAGGGCATCAAAATAATTGTTCCCCGTTTGAATATGTTGTTTTTCGAGTAGAATATCAGTATCGAAACCTTCATTAAAACCGTTGAAGTATTCGGTAGTTAGGGTAGTGATTTCTTCTGGTTGTAATGCTTGTATGGAAATCTTTCGGCTGTTTGCTATAAAGGAAACACAATCGTTTACCGAGCCGATAAAGCTTTTAAGGTTGGCATCCAGTTCCCTAACAATTTCTTTTGAGACTTTGCGAAAAGGGTTTACATATTTGGAGTTGTTTAAAGCTTTGTTCCTGGCCAGGGTGAAAAATATTAAAGAGCGGTGCGCTATATATTCCCGATCTTTAAAATGATCTCGTGTGGCTTTTTCCAAAAAGGTTTTGTTTGGAAGTGTTGTTGCAGTGAATGCTTTCTTCTCATAAATATCCTGCGTATGCACTACTGTACCCACCGGCAGGGACTTAAGCGCCTGAAACCAGGTGGCGTGTAGGTCTTCAAAATCTTTTTCCGATAAAGAGTAAATTTCAGGTAGGTCCAGCTGATAACACAGCACAACGTTACCGTTTCTGGAAAAAATGATATTATCCCGGATATCGGCAATTGGCCAGTGGGAGGAAAGATTAATCTTCTTCATAATCGATACCTGAGTTTCTTTTATTACTAATCATTTTTGGAAATGCCCCGGTCATTTGTAGAAATTCCAGGAGCCTGCTGATACGGTTTAACCCGATATACAAGAATGCATTAAAGAGCAGGGCGCTAATAATCACACCCAGACTGAAGGAGAAAATGATCACCAGTAGGGACGCAATTATCGAAAGCATCATTAGCGCGAATAGGGGAAGGGGAAGCCCAAAGATGACGGCACCCTTGCGAATGTTCCTATAAGGTTCATACTTTTTCATAACTGTTCCTTTATTTTTTTAAATGTCGCTTAGCGACTTAAACTACAATGGTGATCAAATAGGTGAAGATTCCCACCACAGCGCCTGCGATTAGAACAAAGACCAATACCCGGGTTATTCCTTTTTTGAGATCGGAGTTTTCCCCAAAGAAGTGACCGGCATTAAAAAGAAAGCCGACCAGGAAGATTATCCCAAGGATAATTGGGAATATATTCCTTATAGTATCGGAAATATCGGCTACGGAATCTTCGATCCCACCGATTTGCGCAAAAAGACTTGTTGAGAGCAACGAGAAGAATGTTGCCAGAAAGATAGATTTTTTCATAACGGAAAGTTTTAAGTTTTTGACTCGTTTTCGTTATGAGAAAATTAGGAATTTAATCACTTAAACAATTGAAAATCAATAAAATGTGAATAAAATATTATTTATAGTTTATTGATTTTTAATGCTTTTATTTAGCATTAAATTTTATGGGATTTTGAAAGAGGGTTGTTGATAAGTTAAAATGTGGTTAAGGAAAAAGATGGTAAAAGCGTCAAATTATGGGTTTGGTGATTTATAATAAAGTATTGTGGTTTAGTTGTATATTTATTATAAATGAAAAAGATGAAGAATAATATTTTAATTTTAGGCTTTTTGATTTTGACCTTTGGTGTATTCGCTCAAAATAAAAGCCTATATAGTCCGGACCCTGACTTATATAAGCATTATTTAGGACGTTGGGAGAACCATAAAGAAGATTTTAATTTGGAACTTTTGCACTTTACTAAAGAATTTAATGGTGAAATTGAAAATATGATTATTGGGTATTATATATATGAATTAAATCAGAAAATTATTAAGAATCTTCCTGTTGAAGGTTTAGATCGGAAAAATTTGAAAATTGGGGACGCACCTATTATCGGAGGTTATGATGAAGATAAAGATGAATTAGTGTTATACATGAATGATCTAATTAATCAAAAGCGAGGAAAAATAAACATTCAAATAATTAGTGATCAACTCCACTGGACACTTAAACCCAACCCGGGGGAAATTACCTTTAAAACTTATGATCCAACCATTCCATTTAGTATTCCTAAAGAAATGGTTTTGAAAAGAACGGACTAAGCTCTAAAATTTTCAGTAAATATAATTTTAAAGAAGTAATTCTTACTTTCTTTTATCACAGGTCTTCTGTTCAAAAGCTATCAAATTAAACAGTTCTCTCATCCTACTCCGAACGCGGTTGCCATATTTATCTTCTAGTTCCTCAGCATTCAAATTGGTGGTTGCATGAGTTTTGAGTTTTCCATTCGTTTCCAGAAAAAGTTCATACCTCGAAAGCAGTACCTCGCCCATAACATTTAAATCCTTGCCATAAAATCTGCCTAATGGTTCCACACCCAGATCGTCAAAACAAAAATATTTTGAATTACCGTAGTCTTCGATAGTTTTATATCCTAAATGATTAAAGCTAAAGGTTACATTTCGGCAAGGAATCATTTCGTAAGGGCGTTGTGCGGGAACCAGGTGCCTTAATAATTTCATTAAAGAAGTTTTACCGCAACCCACGGGCCCTGAAAGTAAGATTCCCTTATTGATGTCAATATCAAATCGTTTACAAGTAGCTTCATCCCGTATGAAGTACGATGTGAGTTTTAATAAAACAGCTTTATCTTTTTTATAAATTTTAAAATGTTTACCGAATAGCAGCTTTCCCTTTGCATTAAGATAAATCAAGATTTTTGGGAAGTCATAATGCACACAAGTCCCGTCAAATTTTCCTAGGGAATACTCAACGCCGCCTTCGGTTATTTTAGAGGGGTTGTCCATAATCTTTATTTTTAGTGGTTCGCAGGTTGTCCCTAAAATGAGATGCTGCCTTTTTATTTAATCTATTTTTTTCTTTCATAAGCGATTTTTGTTCAACCCAATATTTGGCAAGAGCTCGCCAATCTCTCACATCAGAACCATCGCTTGTCTGCCACTGCCTGGCTTTATAGTACTCGTAGAACTCTTTGCCATATTCCGGATTAAATTTTTTATTACTAAAAAAGTCCAGTACCTCCTTCAAACTGTTTGGGTGTTTATTATGTTTTATTGGTTTAGTATTGTTTATAGTAGATACCAAAGCTTGTCCACTGACGGGACGCTGCTGGTCTACTACTCGTTCCCTTATGGGATGGTAGCGTTCCGCAAGCTGTTCTAATTTGGGATCATAGTGAACCTCTTCAAGTTCATCACTTGTCCCCATTATGGACATCTTGATTTTACTGCCTTTGTAGGGGTTGTTGGAAGGAAAGTATTCCAGGTAACTCCAGGCATTCAGATCAGTTATACATCTGTGATAGGTTGATTTGGAACCTATCTTTGAAGCATTCATTAAATCCCTTCGGTTAACGAAAAAGTCCAACGCAAACCTGCTGCTATTCCATTCCTGGAATAAAGCCATATACAAGCTGATATGCGTTGGATTAAGACGATCATCAAAATAGAATTTTTCAAAAGCGGCGTTTAGAAGTTTTATGTAATTCATCGCTTAATATTCTAAATGCTGTACTCGGTTTTCTTCCATTACTTTTTGGATTTCCGATGCATCGTAATAAATAATACCGCCTATTTTGGTATAGGGAAGTATACCCTTTATTCGTAAATTCTGAAGGGTTCCCGGGCTTATTTTTAAATAATCCATTACCTCTGCAGATTTCAGGTATTTTTTTATTTTACCTGATTTTTGCTGGTTTAGTAGTTCTTTAATGTCTTGTAGTAACTCCATTTTGAAATCCTGAAGATCGTCTGTAGTAATAATTGATGTTGGCATAATAGAACAAATTTTATGGCTTGGAACATTTCATTTGTTTGTTCCTGACCTGGTTTATAATTGCTCTATAAAATTGAAATTGTTTCCAGGAAATAATTCCCTAGGTTTTTCGTAGTACGAAAAAGTTTAACATTTAATAAAAAATGATGAGAATTGATTCAATTTAAGATTCAGGTAGGAGGGAAGAGGTAGAAATTCTTTGTAAAATTAATGGAGAGCTGATTTTCGTAGTTACGACTTACTTCGAAAATTTACTTTTCATCATCCTGGCGCATTTTGGTTTCCAGGTTGACAGCGATCTGGTATAGGTATTTGGCTCTTGGATCTTTTCTGGCTCTCATCTCACTATATGTTTTATGATAATTATCGAGCTTAATATTAAAAAAATCTTCAAAGGCAGAGATAAGCGTTTTAAGATCTGCAGTCCCATGGTTGATATCTCCTTTAAGGTATAAACTATAGATTATTTCTACTAAAGAAGTTTTAGATCCGGACCATAGTAGAAGGTTTGGTTGGCGTTCCCGGAAATCTCCGCTACTCCCCGGTTGAATCAGTTCTAACTTCTCCCGAATATAATGTATATAACGGTAAAGCGCCTGTACCTTTGACCAAAGCATATCGTGACTGGTCGAAAATTCGGGATTCTGATAATAGTTTATAGTAGGGCTAAAGGAAAAATCCATCTTACCACTGCGACTGAAAAATTGTGGATCCAGGTAATTGTGGTTTTGCTCCATATAGTTGACAAAACTGTTATTTTCAGAAAAAAATCTATTGATCTTTTTAATCTCCTTTTCCAAATAACGAACTTTATGAGAGTTACCGACTTTTGGGAGCTTTAATTCACAAGAGCGGACTTCGGTAAAATGAATAAGATAGCTCATAGGGAAGGGCTTTATATTTTTAAAAAACTCAATTTCGGCTTGAGTATCTTCAAAATCGTACTTATCTACTTGCTTTTGTAATTTGGAAAGAATTTTAATACATAAACTAATGCCATCTTCAGCTTTCTTCAAATCAGGTTTCCCTGATTGAATTAAACTTTCAACATTTTCGCTGAATATCGACATTGTTTTCTCGAACATGAGATTTGTATTTAATGCAAACAAATAATGCCTTTGCTGTGCTATTTTCAATACGGCTTTTTAAAAGGGTAAATATTAAAAAATATACTTCAAAGGGGGTGTTAATCTTTTCGTAACCAATCTAAAGCTTCTAAAGCAATATTATCCCGAGTTTGAATATAGGCGCATTTATCAATAATTTTTGCACCAACTTTTCGCTTTTCAAACCCTGCTGTCAATCCAAAATCAATTCTAATAAAACCCAACTGCTGGGCTCGAAGTATTGTCTGGTATAAAAGCTGCCTGTAAATATTATATTCCCTGGAGAATTTATAATCCATCCCTACAACAGCGGGGGTATAAATTTTTTCAGAATTTTTATAACAAAACATGACCCCCACCAATGTCCTGTGCGTGTCATTCAGATTAATCAAAATGAATTCCCATTGTGATGAAGAATTCATATGCTGAAATAAGGAGAAGGGATAAGTAAATGTATTCAAACCGAGGTTATTATCCTTTACCGCCATATAAAGTTTAAATGACTTTTCAAGCTCGGACTGGGATAAATTATCTTTAATCTTGATTTCAAGTTTATCTTTAAAAGCTTCAATATCGTTTCTGAAATGTTTTCTTGAACGCTTGCTCAACGTGTTTACATACTCTTTCTGGTATCCCCAATTGAATTCTGTGTAAACTGCTGATTCTGGCAATGCAACTTGAACAAATCCCTTATTTTGAAGAAAGGATTTAATAGCTTCATTACCTACATCGAAATCTCGTAGGATGAGGTACTGAGGTTGAAGTCGTTTTTCCAGTTTCTCGATCTCTTCCAGCAATAAATTAAGGGCTTCTTTCCACCTTGGAGAGTTCTGATCCAGGTATAAGTGATCTCCTTCAGAAATCATCGAACCAAGACTAAGGCAGGTACTTGTATGGTAATAAGGTTTTGTTTCCCTAATCTTTTCTATGGCAACCGAAACTGACTTAGGTGCCAGCATATCTTCTTTCCATATACCAAACGATAGAAAAGTTGCCAGTATACAATTTTGATTTTCATCCCGGATGATATAATAATAGAACTGGTTATTATGTTCGGGGGAATTCTGGTCTGTTAGTATATTCTCTAAAGATTTAAGGCCGTTCCAGTCATAAAAGCTATTTCCTCCCACAGTACTATTCCAAAGTATAGGATCGATTTCTACAATAGAATTATAAGTGTCTAAACTCAGACTAGATTGGTTTGGTTTTGACAAGCTTAAATTTTTACTGCCACGGCCAAAGGCGAAATTTACACGTTCGAGGTTTGTTTTAGTTTCTTTCAGGGCTTTCGGAAATTCTTCTACCAGACTATCTATAAGTCCCTTAATTTCTTCTTTCTGGTTATGCCTTGATATTGTAATCCTTAAACCTGTATTTTTAGCAGGTACAGCTGGAAAGAAACCAATATTTACATAATATCCATTTTTAATAAGTCTGTTCACTAAATTAAAACCTGTCTCCGGCATTCCCGCCCCTATATAAAAAACGGGGGAATCATTTTCTACAATTAATGGAAGGTTAGTCTGCTGCAGGTATTTATTAAAATAAGATATGCGGCCAGCCAGCTCTTCCTGCATTTTATAAATTTCATCACTCAAATGAATTTTTGCAGAAGCAATAGCCGCACCGACTGCAGCCGGTTCCAGTTGTACTGAAAAAGTTAGTGGGCCTCCAAAATTCTTAACCCTTTGCTGAATTTTTTTATCACTGCAAACCATTACCGCTCCGCTGGCACCAAAAGTTTTGCTCATAGTACCAAATAGTATCACTTTTTCTGGAAGTTCTTTTAATATGCTCATAACATATCCGCTACCGTGCTTACCTTTCCAGCTCATTCCGTGTACGTCATCAAAATAGATGTGAAGTTGCGGATATTTTTTGCAAAGCATCATTAATTCTTCAATAGGTGCATAATCTCCAAACATCGAATACATACCATCTGCCATATACCAGATTTTTCTGCATTTAGATTGAAGTTTTTTAATTTTGCTTTCCAACATTTCCAGGTTATTATGCCGGATCATTTCAACAGGTACCGAACGAAGCTTTAATGGGTTAACCGCACTTTGAACACTCCAGTGCACCTGATGATCCAGGATTACCCCGTCATTATCATCCACTACCGAAGGTATAACCCCCATATGGCCCAATGTGCTATTTTTGGTTATTACAATCGGATGGCCATAAATATCAGTCATTAAGGATTCTAATTCTGAATACAAAGGATGGGAAATATAGGATTTGGAAAGGGGGAACTCAGTTCCATAGGCTTTTATGGCATTAATAGCTCCTTCTTTTAACCTTTTATCTTGTTCAAGTCCTAAATATCCGGTAGTTCCAAAATGGTAAAGTCTTTTTCCTTTAATTTGAATTTGCCGACCATTAAAACTATCCCCTTCAGCATATAAATGTATAGCCCCTGAGTCTTTTGCGTTTGTCATTACCGAGACCACCGTATCTAGGAAATTGTTGTGTTTAATTTTTGCCATGCCCTACTAATTATGAAATATGAAACTAGCAAAAGATTTTGGTAATCAGAATTTTAGGGAAAAATATGGCTTTTAAGTCAAATCATAACCTTTAAAGTCAAATGCTTTCAAATGATACCAAAATATGCGGTGTACCGCGATATCTAAAATGTTATAACAAGATTTTGTTATTATTATTTTATTTAAATTGGATTAATAATAGGGCCCTAAAATGATTAAAGGAGATAAATATGCGCACTTCTGGATAGAAGAGGGTATTTTAAACTTTGTTTATAAACCAAATACCATACTCGATCTGGATGGTGCCAAAGCGGTAGTAAGAGCCAGACTTCGTTATCAAAACGGAATCTCTTATCCAATTTTATGTGATGTGAGACATCTAAAATCAGCAAGTAAAGCAGCGAGAGAGTATCTTGCTGAAAATGGTTGTTTAAAGGCACTTGCAGTTGCTATAGTAATGGAAAAAGCATATTCAGGCACTTTATACAAAGCTTATATGAATATTAGTAATCCTTCAGTGCCTACTAAAGGTTTTAATACGATTTCGGAAGCGCTGGGTTTTTTAATTCAACACAAGTTATAAATTAATAATAGGCTACTATGACTACTGATGATTATAAGACTAGAGTACAGGAAATCCTGGATTTTATAACTGAAATTGCTCTTGGAACCTACACATACACTCTTCCTCTTAGAAATCAAAAGGATGAATTGGAGCAGATCGTAGTATCCCTAAATACTATGGTGGAAGAAATTGATACAGCAGTTCATCAAATCAATCACGAAAAGAGTAAAGAAGTATTTGAAAATATTGTTTTTAACCTCGACCGTAATTTTCATATTACTTCTTATTCAGATAATGTAGAAGAAATTCTTGATTACACCAATAGTGAACTTTTGAATATGCCAGTGCGATTATTAATAGGTAATAATACTGAGTTACCAGATGATCTTTACCAACTTTTGAAACATGCTATAGAAGAAAATCTTTCTTTTAAAGTGGAGTTTAAACATAGGAGTGGCTATATCTGGCGGGGTATAGGGTATCTTCATGGAATGATAGCAAAAGGAAAGAAATCTTATACACTATCAGTATTTAAGGCAGCATACCAAAATCACAAACTAAACAATACCGGTAACTCGAAATCGCGCTCTGCAAAATATCCAAGCCAATACAGAAGTCTACTGTTGCATGATCAACGTGAGTTGGTTCGCAAATTACATCAGTATGTTATGGAGCGACTGGATAGGACGCTTCCTAAAATATCAGTGATTGGCATTGAAGTAGGATGTAGTGTGAGTAAGATCAAAACGATTTTTAAGAGAGCATACGGGGACACAATTTATGCTTATCATAGAAGAAAGCGATTGGAGAAAGCATATACCTTGATTAAGAATACCAGTCTTCCTTTCAGTGAGATTTCAGAAGAATGTGGCTTTTTGAGCCTCGCTCATTTCTCTAGATCTTTCAAAAAACTTACGGAATTACTCCTACTCAGACCAGAAATTCCTGATTAAAATACCTTCTCATACAAATTCGAATCTTTTAAAGTCAAATGATTACTTGGTAAAAATCAGACCTTTATAATACTTAAAAAAAGGAACTGATGATAGGGAAACGCTATATAAATGAATTTATTAGGTATGCATTTATGCTATTATTGTTTTATGCCGCCGTTAGCAAATTCATTGAATATCCTCAATTCTATAATGATCTATTAAATAGTCCTGTATTTGGAAATGAGAAAGTAGCTGTATTTATTTCCTGGTTTGTTCCCATCATAGAATTAGCCATCGCTGGACTTTTGATTAGTTCCAGATACAGGAACTTAGGTTTATATTTAGCATCAGGTATAATCTTGCTTTTCACGGTTTACATTATTTGGATTCTGGAAGTCAGTACAAATATTCCCTGTTCCTGTGGTGGGATAATCAATAATCTAACCTGGCAGGAACATCTTGTATTTAATATCTGCTTTTTGCTCCTGGGGGGATTGGGAATATACCTTCAACTTAAAGATTATAAAAAAGTATATATAAAATAGTATTGCGCAGTACTAAGAGCGCCTAGAGCTCAAATAGGGCATAGGCATATTGTTTAATTTAATATTTATATTATGAAAAATTTCAAATTTTTAATGCCCATGTTGGCATTCGTAATGGCAATTGGAATGAGTTTTGCCAATAAAGCAAATGTACAGTCCAATGGCTGGGTTGAAAGGGATGGTGTTCCATACCAGCTGCAAAATGATCCTTGTGATTCAGGCAAGGAAGACCTCTGTATGGTTAGATTTGCCGATGATCCGGGTACAGTTCTCCAGGTTTACACTGACTCGAGCTTGCAAACACCAAAAGATGGTGGAGATACTGTAGCTTATATAATCTCTGATTAATAGGCTTAAATTTGAATCCCCGGGAAAATCCGGGGATTTTTTTATTTAATTTTAGTCATAACCACCAGTCAATACCCATTTACTTTTTGAGTTAAAATATTCCTTAGCAACTTTCAGTAAATCATTAGAATCAAATTCATTAAAATATCCTTCTGCCTCAGCCGAATCAAGGTAAGGTATATTATATCGATAATGATTATAGAGGTTTATCCTCATGGATTTATTTCTATATTGTTGTTGCCATTTCGGTAAATAAGAAGAATTTTTAACAGATTTCAGGAAGTTTTCGGAAACAAGTTCAGTTTTTAATTCTTCTACATAATTTAAACTTGATTCCAATACTTTTTCGAAATCGCTTTTACTACTTTGAAGAAAAATCTCCATTGTTTTCCTGTTGTACTCTTGGTCAAATTTTCTCGTTGCTAATGGAAAGTAAACTCCTAATCTTTCTTTATACCTCATTTTAATAAGTTTAAGTCCCAAGGCTTGTTTAAGTATTTCTGCATCAATTTCTTCTTTAAAAAATGGAGAATTAAGAGGGGTAGCATACTGGATTGACAACAATTTATTATCCGCCTTGTAGGGTAATTTAAAATTGGCATTATTTCCTTTACCTATTGGCTGGCTGTCATTTTTATTAGGTGATCGCTTGCAATTAATAGTTCCTTTTTTGTTAGGAAGATTTCCTAAATATTTCTGTAGTAGCGGTAATATTTCGTTTTTTTTGAAATCGCCTGTCAGGATAAAAGTAAAATCTTTTGCTCTTGAGTGTAATTGTTTATATTTTTTTAATGCTTGCGTGTAGTCAACTTCTAAACTATTGTAATAACGATTTCCTCCCTGGGGAATTTTTGTAATCCCTACTTCCCGATTTTTAAAATCAATAAAATCGTTATTCGCATTAGTTATTCTTTTGGACTTGTATTTTTCTTGCAATTTCCAATCTTCAAAAGCTTCTTTATCGAACCTGGGATCAGTAAAAGATAAAAATAGTAATTGCAGTAGTATCTCCATGTCTTCGGACGCGGCTTCTGCCTTTACTCCGGTTTCATATTGTTCAACATAATCCCTAACTCCAAACGGAATACTGGTACTGGATAAGCGCTTGTTGATTACGAATTTATTAAATTCTCCCACGCCTATATTCTTTACTATAAATGGTGATATAAAGGCTTCAAAATCAAAAGGACCAAAGCAGGAAGCGCCATATGGACTAAAGCCATGAACCATAATTTTATCTTTATACCTACCAGCTTCTGGCCTAAAGTTTTTGAGGATAATTTTTAATCCATTTTCAAGGACTATTACATCTTCATTGTAGTCACCAAATTTTCTTTCTACAATATTGGCTGGTTTGAGATTAGATAATTCTTTGGTACCAATTAAATTTTCAGGTGCTTCCAGAGGTTGGTATTTCTTAGGCTCACTTGAACCTTTTTTAATCGATTTTTCGATTAGTTTTCTTGAAAATATATTTTCCTGTTCATTAGGCGGTATTATCACAGCTATATCATCTGGTTTCCAATCTATATCCTTGAGAATACTATTAATTTGATTTAATTCCAGAGTTTGTAGAAAACCTCTACGGTTATTTATTCCCGAAACTTCCAGTTTTTTGAGATCTTCAACCGAATGCTTAATTAAATCCATCCAGACTTGGGAGGAAGAATAATCAATTCTTCTATTATTACTAATCAATTCATTTTTAATGGAATTCCATTCTTTCTTGGTAAAGCCGTATTTCGAAATTCCACCTAGTACTTTAAAAACTCTTTCTATTGTTTTTAGCTTATTATCTGTAGTTAGAATACTTAATTTTAGTGCTGGTATATCATCGCTTCTGAAGAAATTTGTTTGATAATTAATATTATAATTTTCCTCATCACTTTTAAGTCTTTTTTTAATATGCTTAGCAAGAGAATTCCATATTATTTTATTTTCTTCCTCGGTAAATTTTTTCAAATACAATCTTGGGTTCCGATAGAAGAACTGGAAAATATTTCCAGGTTCGGTTTTACTATTTAATACTGGTGCATTTTTTTGAACAATAAATTGATTTTCACTATTCAGATAAACTCCTTCACAGTCCTTTTTTTGAAATTTTTCAGCTGGATTTTTTAAACTACCAAACTTGTTTTTTAATTTTTGTTCAATTACATCTGTATCCTCAATATTTCCCACTACTGAAATAACCATGAGCTCGGGACGGTACCAATTCTGGTAAAAACGTTTCAAATCTTCCAGTGAAGTATGCATTAGCGTGGATTCTACATTTTCAGGCTTGGGAATTTCATAGCAGCCTGTTAATTGAGAAATAACCTTCCAATCCGCATAGTTTTGGTTAGGGTCTCCTCCTTGGAGTCGTTCCTGGTAAATTGCTTTTTTTTCTGCTAAAACTGCTTTTTTATCAAAAATAAGTTTACCGGAAGCTATATCATGGTATATTGATAAGGCTGTATCCAAAGCGTTGGTCTGTTCCTTTGGATACCGGAATAAATACCTGGTCGCAGTCCCTCCCACGTGAGCTGTTAAATCCATGGCTTCCATATGAAATTGAGAAAGGAATTTTGCCTCATTTCTCATATCAGGAAAATTTTCAGTGCTATTAAACGCCAGGTGTTCTAGAAGATGGGCAATATTATATTGATCCGCATTCTCCTGAAAACTTCCTGCTTTTACAGTCAAACCGGTATGAATTTTACTTTCGTTACTTTCAATTGGTTTTATAACGTATTGTAAGCCATTTTCAAGTTCGCCTATTATAACATCAGATTTGAAAGAATTCTTATTTTGCAGATTTTGTCCAAAGAAAACCTGTGATATGCCCAGGAGTAGTATAAAGATTATTTTTTGCATTACTTTTATTTAAAGATTAGTACCCAGGGTTTTGGGAAAGGTTTGGATTTTTCTCTCGTTCTTCTGATGGAATCGGTAAAAGGTTGGAAGTTGATGTCCAGTTTGAATTCTCTTTATTCTGTAGAATTTCAGATCTTCCATATCTCTGTAGATCAAACCAGCGGTGCCCCCACTCTGTAAAAAGTTCACGTCTTCTTTCTAATAAAATTTCTTCCAGAAGTTTTTCTTTTGTGAGTTCGTTTTGGAATTCATCTATTTGGGATAGCCCTGCCCTTGTTTTAATTTTATTGATGTCTTGAATCGAGCCCGTCAAATTTCCAAGCCTGGCCCGCGCTTCAGCCCTAATGAGATACTGTTCAGCTAAACGCATTACCATGGAGTATTCGGCAATCTCTCCGCCAGAAGCATCATACTGTATTTTGTATTTGTTTGGAAAGTAAAGCGTATCTGTTTCAGTAAAAAATGGACTAATCCAATTCTGATATCTAATGTCTAACGAATCATTGAATACTTCCAGAAAATTTTCTGACAAAACAACTGGATTATTAGAAGTTGGAGTTTTCGTTAAAAGGTTACCATCACGGGTATGGGTAAAACTGTTTCCCCAGCCTATTGGAGAGATTTGCCAAATAGCCTCCTTACTGTTCGCCAGGAATACTTCGTCCAGATCATTCAAAAGATCATAATATGAAGTAGCATCTATTACCTTGCTACTATAGAACTCTGCATTATCCCAATTTTTTAAATGTAGATGCACTTTTGCTAGAAGTGCCTGTACGGTAAAATAGTTTGGTCTCGTTCTGTCTCCATTTGGGTATTCTTCTTCTAGTAATAATGCCGCATCCTCTAAATCATTCAGGATTTGATCGAGAATTTTATCTTTAGAATTTCTTGAGACCAGGGCATTTTCCTCATAGTTAGTGCTTAAAATTAATGGGACATCCCCATAAAGTTTTACCAGGTAGAAATAGGTTAACCCCCTAATAAACTTACTGCTTCCTTCTATTTTGTCTTTTAATCCTTGAGACAGAGAATTGTTATTATCTATCCCATTGAGTAAAGCATTGGCCTGGTATATTATATTGTAGCTTCCTGACCATAATGTAAGGTTGTAATTATTGTCTGGAGATATTTGGTTTTGGTGGAATTCTATTACATCCTGAGTGGTAGATGTTAATGTGAAATTATCAACAGAAAGGGCCGACAGAAAACTTACAGATTGGCTTCCACCATTCGCATAACTGGTATTGAATAACTGGTTAAATAAACCATTTAAAGCGCTTTGAGCTGTTTGATCATCAGAGAATACAGCTTTACTATCTAATTTATAGTCAGGTGTCTCTACTTCTAAAAATTCTTCACAGGAAATAAAACCGAGGCTTATTGTAAAGATCAGAAGTATGATAAGAAAGTAATTTTTCATAATTTTTAGTTTAGAAATTAATTTGAATTCCTCCGGTTATACTTTGAAGTGGCGGGAGATTTAAAGATCCGGGATTCTGTGGATCAAGACCGTCATAATTAGTGAGGGTAAAAAGGTTTTGTGCGTGTACAAAAAGCTGTACCTCGGAAGATGGAATAAAGCCGGTTACTTTTTCTGGGAGTTGAAATCCCAGCGATAATGTTTTTAACCGAATATAAGAGGCATCAGTAATGCCATAGGTGCTCAAATTTGCATTATTATAAGCAATAAAGCCAAAGATAGACTGTGTAGGTCTCTGTAAAGAAGTATTCCCATCTTCTGAGCTATTATTTACACTCTCTTCGTTTACATTTCCAAGAAATCCGGGAACATTATTATAATATCTGCTTCCTTTTTGCTTTACAAATTCAAACAAGAAGTTGAGGGAAAATTGCTTGTAGTTGATTTGATTATTGATTCCCCCAAAAAACTTGCGTCCAAGGTTTCTAATAGCAGTCCTATCATCGAAGTCATTTCTACCATCCTGGTTTATATCAACAACCTGAAAATAACCGGTTTCTGGATCTATACCATTAAACTGATATAAAATCCCTAAATCAAGCGGTTTATCCACTCTATAAGCATTTGCATAACTACTTTGATCAATGTTATCAAACCTGATAAGTTTATTAGAAGGGAGGGTAAGGTTTAAAGAACTTCTCCATCTAAACTGATCTGTTTTTAAGTTTAAAGTAGAAAGTTCAATTTCTACACCTGTATTTTGAACAGTTGCAGGTAGGTTAGCTTCTACTGTATTGAACCCTGTAATAGCAGGAAGTGCATAGCCTACCAATTGATTTGATGATCTATTCCTGTACCAGCTAAGGTTTAGATTTATACGATCTTTAAGGAATCCCAATTCAAGTGCTCCTTCAATTTTCTTATTAGTTTCCCAGGTAAAAGACGGATTGGTAAGCTGAGTTGGATATAAACCACCAGGTCCCGGAGTAGATTCGTAAGTATCTAAATACCGATAATCGCCTATCTGTTCATTTCCGGTGATCCCGTAACTACCTCGAAGTTTACCAAAACTTAAAAAAGGTAGTTTTTCACTGAAGAAAAGATTATTTGTAAATATCCAGGCCATTCCTACGGCACCAAAATTTGCATACCTATTTTCTGGAGAGAATCGAGAAGAACCGTCTCTTCTTCCAGTTAAATTTAGGAAATATGTACGATTCCAATTATAACCTAAACGCGCAAACATCGCCTGGTATTTATAAACTAATTTCCTGTCGTTATTTATACTAACAGCATCTGCCGCATTCAGGTTCCCTATTAGTTGTTTATCAGAATAGCCAGTGCCATTAATAACGAGATTATCGTTGTTGTTTTCCTGAAATGTTGCGCCTACAAGGGCATCAATATTATGATAACCTTTGTTTTTTTTATAATGCAATTGAGGTTCTGCAATCCAGGATATTCTATTTACAAAAGAATGTTGGGAGCGATTAGAAACACGATTCCAAATTGCAGGATCATATGTCTCAATAGGTAATAATATATTTTCTTTACTATTTAAAAGGTTATACCCCAGATTCGCTTTAAAAGTTAAGCTTTTTGTTAGATCATATTGGAGTCCAAGGTTAGAAACCAGGCTGTTGGTTTTAGCTTCTCCTTCTCCTTCTAGTGCCGCTAGAGGATTATTCCAGGAGGAATTCTCCCAATTTAGGTTTCCATCTTCGTTATATAATCTTGGTGCATTCGGTGATAAGTTTAATGCTGTTCTTACAAAATTTGAACTACTAAATAAACTGTTATCATTTAAACCATAGTTAACCGAAAGATTGAGACGGAATTTTCGATTTTGGGATTGGTGGTTTAGTGCAAAATTTGCTGTTGTTTTCTCAAATGAATAGTCTCCCGGAAAGACACTTCCTTGTTTAAAATAGGAAGCTCCTATATTAAAGGAGGTGAATTCTCCACCACCAGCATAATTTAAATTGGCATTAAATGTAGGTGCAGATCTTCCAAAAAGCACTTCCTGCCAATTAGTGTTTCTATCTTGATCCCATAATAATAAATCCTTTGCATTGGAAACTGTGGGTTCAACTCCATCATTTTCAAAAGCCTGTCGTCTAACTTCCAGGTACCGTGGTGTTTCCAGGAGATTTACGAAATTAGCTACCCGGCTAACACCACTATATACGCGAGCTTCAATTCTATCACTTTTACCGCTAAAGCTTCCACCTTTTGTAGTAATTAAAATCACTCCATTTGCTCCCCTGGATCCATATATAGCGGTAGCATCGGCATCCTTAAGGATCTCAATACTTTTAATATTTGAAATATTAAGTCCACTTAAAGGATCAGTTCCTATTCCCGAAGTGAACTGGTTTATAGAGTTGACAGGTCCAGAATTTATCGGCATTCCATCTACTATATATAAGGGTAAATTACCATTGTCGTTCTGAGAATTCCGCAAGCTGTTTTGACCCCGAATTCGAATAGTAGGAGCCGCCCCCGGTACACCACTTTGATCAACTACCTCCAATCCGGCAACTCTTCCTTGTAACGCTTGCAATGGGCTCGTTAAAGGCTGTAATTCTATTTCCTCTGCGGTAACTCTTGAAATATTTCCCGTTCGTTCCCGTTCAGTAGTATTGTAATAACCAGCATTGATTTTCACCTCTCCAAGTGAGGCAACGTCCTCTTCTAATTGAACGCTAATTTCTTTATTGTTATTTACCGGGATTTCTGCGGTTTTAAAACCTATATAAGAAAAAACCAAAGTCCCATCGGCAGGGGCAGTGATATTGTACTCGCCATCCAGGTTAGTTACTGTTCCTCTATTGGTATTTTTAACCGTTATAGTTACGCCCGGGATAGGAAGGCCGCTTTGATCTTTTACTATCCCCGTGACTTCTTGCTGCTGCAAGGGCAGGGGAGAAGTAGTTGCTGCATTAGCAGCCTTGGACAGGAAGAAGAGTATCCCGCCTACAATAATTAGCGCCACCCATTTAAGGCGCGAGTAATTATTTTTCATAATTTTACGTGTGATTTAAATGAAACATTGTTTTATTTAAGCTTAGGCCTTCCCCGCTTAGACGCCAATCTAGGGGAAGGCTTTTTGGCTTAACACCTTTAACTAAGGCTAATTCACTTTTCTTTACATAACAATTTCTTTTTTGCTAAACCTAACAGCCCTATACGTTAGTACCTATTAACCCAAACCAAATTTTCCCAAAAGCCCACTATTTTATTCCCCATTGGGGGCTAGGGGGCTCCCACCCAAAGCCGTTATAAATAATAGGGCACATAACAGCAACCCACGGGATTGTTAAAGTGATTTTCTTGTTCCCGCAAACAAGAATTAGCGAATACAGTAATAATTACTGCCGGCCACTATGGCCTAAATGAAGTATTTTAATGTAAAGCGAGACTTAAAAATTGTAGAAGATTACTTTGAAATTTAAGCGGAGTATAAAACCAAAAAAGGCATGGAGACTCAACTTATCAAGTAGAGGTACTGGTATACCGTGCAACGATAAGAGAGCCCACGCCTAGGTCGTGAGCATCCTTGCTTATCATCTCGTTGCTAAAAATTACCAGTTTTCTACTTGAGATTCAAAGCGAATGCTTCTAATATTTACTTTAAGAAGTTTCGCAAATATATTATAATGAAATAAATATATAAAAATAAAAATAGTAAGCCAAATGGTTTACTATTTTTTTGCTTTCTTTTTCGACATTGCCGTATATGGCCGAGCTTACCCATGATAATATTATCCTTGCTAATAAAATAGCTACAAGAATTAAACAACTTCGTGAAGAAAAAACAGGTCCCATTCAAATGGATTTCGTTAGGAAATATAATGTTGAAAAGCAAACAATAAGTCGGTGGGAGAGTCAGATTAAGATTGATAAAAAAACTGGCACTAAAGCGGGGAGAGGTATAACTATTTATACCGTTAAGGAGTTCTGTAACCTTATAGATATAACACTTATGGATTTCTTTAATGACGATTTATTTAAATAAATCGCTCTACGGTTTCCCGTAATCTTCTTCGAATAAATATATTTAGTTTTACAAATGCTGCGTTTATCCCGACAGTTTTTTGATTAATTAAATATATTGTTCGGGATATAACGAGTTAGCGGTCAGTGTAAAAAATTTCAAAATCCTAAAATTTGTTAAAACAAAATATATCGCTTGCGATTTAATCTTCAAAGATATACTTTTGCACTTAAATATTTATCATTCACTTTAAATTAAATCACTATGAAGTACAATCAATTAGGAAATTCAGGAATTTTAGTTTCAGAACTTTGTATGGGAACGATGAGTTTTGGTAGCAGTGGCTACT